>ENA-OWOZ01000610-OWOZ01000610.1-bioreactor-metagenome-genome-assembly--contig:-NODE-610-length-42596-cov-4.151179_pt1 | contig 42596 bp, 38 predicted proteins | sample MGYA00238140_ERZ651804 | MGnify/ENA primary metagenome ERZ651804 (study PRJEB26910, sample SAMN07631232) | bioreactor metagenome | isolation source: Switchgrass digestor | place: USA: Dartmouth...
AATGTACCCCGACATTTGTTTACACCTCAGCCTGAGGTTGATTCGGCGGTAGTGGATTTAAAGGTCAGAAAAAAGCTGGATTTTAAGATTAATGATGAAGGACTGTTAAAAAGGGTTATTAAAGCGGCTTTTAACCAAAGAAGAAAAACTTTAGTCAATTCTTTAAAGGTATTAGGTGTGGAGAAAGAGAAGTTAATGAGTGTATTAGACCAGTGTGCCATTAATCCTCAAAGGAGAGGAGAAACCTTATCTTTAGAGGAGTTTATTAAGCTGGCTAATGAGTTGTCTCAAATCTAAGAAAGAAGGGGTAAAAATGTTATTTACTAGTCCTTCTTTAGGACCACTTTCTCTAGACCAGGTTTTTGCAGATATTAATAAATATATTACGGAGAAACCCTTGGAAAAATATAAAATCATTGTGGGCACTGACTCTATGTGCAAAAATCACACTACTTTTGTTACCGCGATTATTGTCCACCGGCAGGGTAAAGGAGCTCGCTATTATTTTCATAAAGAAAAAGAAAAACATATTAACAGTCTTCGACAAAGGATTTTCTATGAAACCTCTCTAAGTTTGCAGCTAACTTGTCACCTTAAGGATTTTTTAGCAACAAGCGGATTATTAGAAAAGGTAAAGCTGGAAGTCCATGTGGACATAGGCAATACAGGTGATACCAGGAATTTAATCAGGGAGATTGTAGGTATGGTGACCGGTTCAGGTTTAGTAGCTAAAATTAAACCTGAATCCTTCGGTGCTTCTAAAGTAGCCGATAGGCATACCAGATAGAGCTCCTGGGCAAAATGCATGTCTGCATCTCCTTTTTTGCAATTTTTAAAGGATGCATCTTTTTAGAATGCTATTCATTTGGATGCATCCGAAAATAATTACTTTTATCAGATGCTAAACCGAAGATTTAACCCACCGGCTATAATGCTATAGTGCCTAAATATAGCTATGTTGGCTTTTATTAGATTACTTTCCTCTAATTGTGGGCTGAAATTATAGACAACTCCTGCTATAATTTGAGTTGCTTCAAATAGTATTAGGAGGAGGTAATCATGAATTATTTAGTAAAAAAGACAGTTAGTGTTTTGGTTTTAGCTTTTTTGTTAATACCGATTATGGTCATACCTGTCCTGGCTGCTAATTATACCGTTCAATCTGGTGACAATTTGTTTAAAATCGGACAAAAATTCGGGGTCAGTCACCAGGAAATAATGAAAGCCAATGGCCTGAGAAGTTCTCTAATCACTCCAGGCATGAATTTATATATTCCGGAAAGAAAAACTGAAAGTAGTTTTTTATATACTGTACAAGCAGGAGATACGCTTTTTCTTTTAGCTAAAAAATACGGTACCACTGTTCAAGCAATTAAAGATTATAACGGATTAAAGCAAGATAAGATAATAATTGGTCAAAAATTAAGGATTCCTACAGGGAATACTGTAATGGCTTCCCGTTCTAGCGGAACCCGTTTTACCGAAGAAGAGATTTATCTGATGGCTAGAGCGGTATATGGTGAAGCCAGAGGTGAACCTTATACCGGGCAAGTAGCCGTGGCTGCAGTTATTTTAAATCGTTTAGAAAGCCCTGAATTTCCTAATACTGTCCGGGATGTAATTTTTCAACCGGAAGCCTTCACAGCGGTTCAAGACGGTCAATTCTGGCTTACTCCTAATGCTACAGCTATTAGAGCGGTAAGGGATGCAATTAATGGTTATGACCCTACAGGTGGTGCTTTATACTATTGGAATCCTCAAACGGCGACAAATAAATGGATTTGGTCCCGTTCTATAATTAAACAGATTGGTAAGCATGTTTTTGGTGTATAAATCTAAAAAAGCTGCCGGATATCGGCAGCTTTTTTTAGGTTAAGGTTAAGGTTGAGGAATTTAGATAGAATTATCTTTGGGGTTAAATTTTTTGGTCAGAATAAATCTTAAAATAGACCCAAGATAATATCTCAAATTTAATTCCGACCAAAATTTTTAACTCCAAAGTTTATTCCGACAAAAAATATATCCCTAAAGCTGTTGCTGGCAAAAAATTTAACTCAAAAGACATTTCTGACCAATAATATAACCCTTAAGCTACTTCTGACAAATAATATTAACCCTTAAGCTTCATCTATGCAAGCCTTAGCCCTTGCAAAAATTCTTCTAATAAATCAAACCTTCGTTGAGGATGGTAACCGAGATAAGTAACATCCCCGTGGCGTCGGGAAAGGGGTAATCCTTCTAAATAAGACAGGGCTTCTAAACAATCGCCGATTATTGTTTCCGCAATTAAGGTACTATGTTCATCGTTTCTTAAAGGTGATAATAAAAAGTCATGGGGGATAGCCGTAGTTACTTTTATATTGAGGTTTAGCGTAGCGGCCATGGCTAAACTTAGGGGTGGAACAGCCAGGGCCTTCCAGGGTACCTGTTCTAACAGTCTGCGGGAAAGGGCATGGGGGCCATGGGAAGGTGTAGCCGTTCCTAATTGAGAAAAAAGGTGTAAACGGCGGTTTAATTTTTCCCGGAAACTTAAAACCTGAATGGCTAGGGGAGAACTAGGGTGAATATTAGGATAGCAATCAGTCAGGGCCATATCCAGGTTTTCCTTTTTTATACCACTGATTAATTCATTTAACTGGCGAGAAATATCTCCTTGCATATCTCCATCCAAAAAAAGGATAGTATCCGAACCAAGTTTATAAGCATAAGCGGCTCCAACAGCACGGGGCACGTCTATTCCTAGAGGTTGCGAAAATTCAAGCAGATGCAACTTCTCTATAAAAGGGCTTGTTGTGATTATTTCTTTGGTGGAATCAGTACAACCATTTAGTACGACAATGATAGCATCAACAGGGAGGAACTGGCAATTACTGATCGTCTGTCTGATACCCTTCTCCTCATTTTTGGCGGGAATTACCACAGTATTCACTGTAATCATCCTCCTTGCATTCATTCCCTCTAACATACTATGTCGGATAAAGTGTGGGGGCTACCAGTTCCTTACGGTTTGAAATTTTTTACACAACTAATAAGCCTTCCACATAAAATATCATAGATTACGGGAGGAGGGCGAAAAAAATATGATTAAAATCGGTGATTATGTAGCACGTAAATCCCATCGGTTGGATATACTTTTTAAAGTTGAGGAAGTGGTTAAAAAAGAGGGACAAGAAATAGCCTTGCTTAGAGGAGTGGACCTTCGCTTATATGCAGATGCTCCTGTCAATGATTTGCAAAAAATGACCCCTTCGGAGATTAGCTCTTATCGTCAGAATTTTATTAGACAAAACAGTGAAATGTTGAAACGTATTTATCAAAGAAGGGCAAAAGATCGGGATAGGCTGTTAGCTAGGAGTAGAGATGAGGGTTCAAAGATTCAAGTTGAACATTTTGAGGTTCCGGGAAAGGTATTGCATATTGACGGGGATAAAGAGTATTTAGATTTATGTATGACTACTTATGCTCAACTGAGTATTAAAGCTCACGGATTTTTTATTCCGGAAAAGGAACAACCTGAAAGAATATGGGAATATTTAACAAGATATACACCTGATATACTGGTAATTACCGGTCATGATGGTTTACTTAGAGAAAAGGGGGATTTTTCTGATCTGAATAATTATCGTCATTCCAAGTATTTCGTGCAGACAGTACGCAAAGCTCGGGAGTTTGAGCCAGGAAGGGATGACTTGATTATTTTTGCCGGTGCCTGTCAATCACATTATGAGGCATTAATTGAGGCCGGGGCCAATTTTGCTTCTTCCCCCCAAAGAGTATTGATTCATGCCTTTGATCCGGTATTTATTGTAGAAAAAATCGCTTACAGTTCCATCAATGAAATTGTTTCCTTGAAAGATATTATAAATAATACCATAACAGGCATAGAAGGGGTAGGAGGCATAGAATCCCGCGGAAGATTTAGGATGGGTTACCCTAAATCGCCTTATTAAGACAAATTTCATTATTGACAATTCCCGAGTGCGTTTTGTATAATAATTTATTAATTTGACAAAATCACCTTTCCGTAGTATAATATTTTTGTCTAATTGTGAAAGAGGGTGATCATTTGTCTGCACGAAAAATCTTGGCAGAAATCAAGCAGGATTTGGACCCTTATGTTGGTACTCCCATTAAAGTGAAAGCAAATCGGGGCAGGAAAAAAGTGATGGAAAAATCGGGTGTGTTAGAGAGTACCTATCCTAACTTGTTTGTAGTAAGGGTAAAAGAGAAATCTGTAGAACGTCGAATTTCCTTTAGTTATGCAGATATTTTGACAGAAACGGTTATTTTAACAGTTACAAAAGACGGTAAAGAAGTTCATTTCGGATCAGATAAGGCTTAAAATTTAACGACATTTCCTGGGAAATGTCGTTTTTTCTTGCAAAAAAAAAATAGCAGTTAGTTAATTCTTTTTAAAGAAGGCATTTAATTTTTTTCCCCTTGTAAATTTTTAGTCACATTTTTAAAGGCCTCTCATATATTAAACTGAGATATTCTATGGAGATGATTGAAAGGGGGAAAAAAATTAATGTCTATTACCCAAAATAAAAAAAGAATAAAAGTGCAACATGTTATTGGGGAGGCAACAGCACAGATTGATGTGGTTCGGAATATTGATATGCCGGCAACAATCAGGAAAGTAGTAGATGTAGTTGCAGAAATAGTTGAACTTGATTATGAAATCCTCCCTAATAAGGTTATTATTAAGGGATCATTGCACAAGCAAATTTTTTACATTGAGGAAGGCGACGATGTTGTAAGAGAATTTACCGTTATGCGTGAAGATTTTACCGATTTTGTGCATATTCCCGGAGCTAAACCAGGAATGGAAGCTTTAATCGATGCAAGATTACTGTATATTGATACCGGGGCTGCCAGTGGTAACTTCCCCACCGACAGGATTCATCAGGCAGCAGTTATCAGTGTAACGGTAAAAGTTATTGAGATGCTTCAATTAGATGTAGTTACAGATGTTACCGGTCCCGGAATCGAGGTAGAGAAAGAGTTATTCAAGGTAGAAAGTGTTGTTGGGGAAAGGAAGAAACAGTCGACGGTATCTGCCGAACATGAACTTCGCGAAAATGCCCGCAAAATTTACGACATGGATGCAGTCTGCCGTGACCTGGATTATGAAATTTTACCCGGTAAAGTTATCATCAGAGGTACTTTGCATAAACAGATTTATTACGTAGCCGCTGACGATGACAGTGTTCAGGAACAATCTTTTGATGATGAATTCTCCGTAGTTCTAGATATCCCCGGAGTAGACACGGATATGGATGTCTACACTAAATGTAAAGTAGAGTTTTGCGAAGCTAATCTAATTGGAACACCTCCCACTAATAGGGTGAAAGCCAATTGTATCTTACAAGTCTTTGCTAAAGTAACTGAATTAATAAAACTGAAAATTGTTACTAATGTTAAAGGAGCAGCCGTTGACCGGAGAAGAATCAGGGTGGAAGATATTATCGGTAAAGAATGCCACCAAGAAAATGTGAACCAGTCCATAGAATTAGATGATGTAGTAATCAGAAAAACTAAAAACTTAACAGCTAAAATTCGTAACGTAAACTATGAAAAAATAAGGGATAAAGTAATTGTTAAAGGTGACATCCATGTGCAGGCATATTATGTAGATGATACAACTGATCAATTGCGTGAAACCAGTGCCGATATTCCCTTTACTACCTTTGTTCACTTTGACGGAATTGATGAAGATACCATGATTGATGTTACCGAAAGAGTAGAATATACAGATCTAAAATTAGAAGCTGATAACAGGATAAGGGCTATTGCCATTCTGGAAATTTGTGTCCGTGCCTTTACTTTAAAAGAGTTTGTAGTAGTAGTAGATGTTAAGAAAGCCCATCCGCCTAAAGATGATAAACATCCGGAAAAATGTCCTGATGAAGGCTATTATACCTATACAATTAAAGCAGGTGATACTCTAGCCAAAATTGCCGCTCAGTTCCAACATAAAGTTCCCGGTCTGACATGGCAGGATATAGCCAGAGCCAACCCGGGCATTAATCCCAATAGACTGAGAATTGGGCAGGTAATTCGCATCCCTTGTGTTGTAGGGAAAGGTTAATCTAAGAAAATTGTTATAAAAACCACTGTGTAACAGCAGTGGTTTTTTTTTGTAGAAAATTACGAATAGAACTGGAATTTTCCGGCAATAATATGATTAAAACAAGCCGGGAGGTGAAGAGGATGGATAAAAGAGTAATAATAATTATTTTATTAATTGGGATTTTAACAACCGGCAGTTGTGTGTTTCAGGAAGAGGCTGGCGGTGAATTAAATAAAGAATTAATCAGGTTACATGTTTTAGCTAACAGTGATAGTGAAAGGGATCAATATTTAAAATATCAAGTTAGGGATGCCATTATTAAGGAATTTGCCGATGAGTTTTCTCGTTCCCAGGACATTGAGATGACTCGGGAAATGCTAATCCAGAACCTAAATTTAGTGGAAAAGGTGGCCAGGGATAAATTACAAAGTTTAGATTGTGATTATACCGTAGAGGCTCAATACGGCCACTTTAGCTTTCCTACAAAATTTTACGGTAATTTCACCCTTCCGGCCGGCGAATATGAGGCCGTGAAAGTGGTAATCGGCCAAGGAAAAGGTGCCAATTGGTGGTGCGTTTTATTCCCTCCTTTATGTTTTGTGGAAACAAAAGAAGAGTCACATAAAGTTGAAAACGGGTATCCGGTAAATTCCCCTGCGGAGAGTCAACCCAAAAAAATCAGAATAAGTTTTAAATTATGGGAATGGTTGCATCGCTCCTTTGTTATGATTGCCAGTTTATTCAGTTAAATTTTTTCAGTTAAAAAGGTCGCTATTAGGTGGCCTTATTTTTTTTAGTCACTAATTTATGGTAAAATACCCTTGTAATAAGGGAGGGATTTTTATGCCGGAAGATTATATTTTACTGGTTACCAATAACACTCAAAAAGTTAATCAACTCAAGAAAAAATTAACCTCCCATGGTTATCAGGTAGTGGCAGTTGCCAATGATGCTTACTCAGGTTTACGAATCCTACGCAGTCAAAAAGTTGCTTTAAGTATAATTGATTATGAACTGCCCGGTTTAAACGGTTTACAATTGGCCAGGATTATGGACAATGAAAAATTAGGACCCCTCATTCTAATCAGTAATTATCAGATTGATTTCAGAGGCAATTTGCCTTTAAGTATTTTTGGTGTTTTAATAAATCCGATTACTGAATACCAGTTAATAAATACGATAAAACTGGCCATTTCCCAGTACAATATACAAAAAAAGCTGGAAAAGGAGCTAGATGATTTACGAGAACAACTGGAAGCACGAAAAAAAATAGAAAAGGCAAAAGGAATAATCATGCAAAAATATAAGGTCACAGAGGATGCCGCTTATAAAATCATTCGCCAAATCAGTATGGAAAAACGTAAGCCGATGAAGAAGATAGCGGAAGCTATAATCCTCAAAGAAGAAGGGAATAAAAAATAATAGTTTTTTTCGAATAAAAAACAATAGCTTTTTTTGCGAAAAGGTGGTATAATAATTCGTAGTTTTAAAAAAGTAAGTTAATAATTAAGTGAGCAAAGGCGCTCAAACAAGAGGTTGTTCTCTTTGTTTGCAGCGTCTAATTTTATTTAAGGGGGTTATTGCTGTGTCAAGATTAACTAATGATGATGTTTTAAGGCTGGCTGAGGAATACGACGTTAAATTTATTAGATTACAGTTTACCGACCTTTTTGGAGTTCTCAAAAATGTAGCCATTCCCGTTAAGCAGTTGAAAAAGGCTTTGGCAGGGGAATTAATGTTTGACGGTTCCTCTATTGAGGGCTATGTGAGAATTGAAGAGTCAGACATGTATCTTCGTCCCGATCCTAATACTTTTGTGGTTTTCCCCTGGTTACCTCGAGAAGGTTCAGAAGCCAGATTAATCTGTGATGTTTATAATCCGGATGGCACGCCTTTTGCCGGGGACCCTCGTTATGTTCTGAAAAGAGCTGCCCAAAAAGCTTATAACATGGGCTATAAGATGAATGTGGGACCTGAATGTGAATTTTTCCTTTTCCATACTGATAACGGTGTGCCGACAACTATTACTCATGATAAGGCTAGTTATTTTGATTTAACCCCTGTAGATTTGGGAGAAAACGCCCGGAGAGACATGGTCCTTTGTTTAGAAAAAATGGGTTTTGAGGTGGAAGCTTCCCATCATGAATTAGCTCCCGGACAACATGAAATCGGTTTTAAATATGCTGAAGCCATTGAAGCCGCTGATAATATTATGACTTTTAGATATTTGGTTCGGACTATTGCTCAGCAGCATGGTCTTCATGCCAGTTTTATGCCTAAACCGGTTTATGGTATAGCCGGTTCAGGTATGCATACCAATATTTCCCTTTGCACCTTGGATGGTGAAAATGCTTTTTACGATCCTCAAGGTGTGGACCAATTATCAAAAGAGGCCTATTATTTTATGGGTGGGATAATCAAGCATATAAAAGCTATTACAGCTATCACTAATCCTATTGTTAATTCTTATAAACGTCTGGTACCTGGCTTTGAGGCTCCTATATATATTGCCTGGTCCAGCCGTAACAGAAGTCCTCTCATCAGAGTGCCGGCCAAGAGAAAATCTTCCACCAGAGTGGAGTTAAGAAGTCCGGATCCCTCCTGTAACCCCTATTTTGCTTTAGCGGTTATTTTAAGGGCCGGTTTAGAGGGGATTGAAAAGAAAATTGATCCTCCTGCTCCCGTTAATGCTAATATTTATGAAATGGGTGAGGAGGATAGAAAAGAAAAAGGGATAGAAAGTTTACCCGGATCTTTGATCGAAGCTATTAACGAATTGAAAAAAGACCCACTTATTCGTGAGGCTTTAGGGGAACATGTTTATGAAAGGTATATTTATGCCAAAACCTGGGAGTGGAATCAATACCGTTCACAGGTTACCCAATGGGAACTGGATCAATATTTAACCAGGTTTTAAAATAAAGTCTTCTTTTGCACACTTTTTTCTGCTGTTTCATACTTTATTACTAGCTATCAGATGTAAAAGGAGTAGTAATAGAGTATGAAACGACAACTACCCCCCTGCCCTGGTGGCGTCTATTGGGAGGTAGCTTATGGTGATACCCTTTATGAAATTGCTAGAGCTACCAATGTGCCTTTAAAAGTATTAATTGCGGCTAATCCCAATGTAAATCCACAAAATCTCCAGGTAGGGCAACAGATATGTATACCGGACTGCCCTAGCGGAGTATTTTGGGAAGTGGCCCCAGGTGATACTTTATACAAAATTTCTCAAGCAACCAAAAAACCTTTAGACAGGATCTTAGCGGCTAACCCGGGTATTGAGCCGGAGAATTTACAAGTTGGTCAATTTATTTGTATACCTGAATAGGAAGAATGGAATAGTGCAAACTGTTCCATTTTTTTTTTTATAAAAAGACGCAGCTTCGAATATATATATCTTTTTTTAAAAGTAAGTAAAGAATAACTTTGAGGGAAGAATAAGATTATTAAAATTGCCAAGAAGGAATTTTAGTTATCCATGGTGAAACTATTTGATAGATCATAGAAGGCGAGGTGCAGGCAATGTGGAAAGGTAGAAAAGTTATTATGCGGCAGCCTCAGGAGAAAGATGCTGTTGTTTTACAAAAATGGTATATGGATAAAGAGTTTAGGCAGCTATATGATGCTTATTCCAGCATATCCTTAGAGGGTATTTTAGAAGAAATAAAGCATGAGAGCTCTTTAGATGACCCGAAAGCTACTAAGGTTAATTTTATAGTTTTGCGAAAAAAAGACGAATCCCCTATCGGTGTTGCCAGTATTCGCAATATTAATAGGCAAAACGGTAATGCGGAGATAGTTTTGGGTATTGGAGATAAAGGGAAACGTTTAGCCGGTTACGGTGTGGACATGATGATTGTTCTTTTAGATATAGTCTTTTATCAATTAGGCTTTGAAAAAGCGTATATGGTTGCCCATGAAAATAATAAATTGGGCCTCAATTCTGCGTTAAATTTCGGTTTTCAGGCAGAAGGCCGCTTGCGGAAACATTCTTTTATAGAAGGTAATTACGTGGATTTATGGGTTTTAGGTCTCTTAAAAGAAGAGTACGAAAAATTACCGATTATACCTAAATGGAAAGCTCGAAAATAATTGAACTGCCTCTAAAAAATGATTAAATTTTCTCTATATATTTCTCTTGACAACTTAAGTTATTGAAGTTAAAATTAATCCAATTAAAACTAAATAGTTCTATACCGTTTATCAAGAGAGGTGGAGGGACTGGCCCTATGAAACCCGGCAACAGCTAGTTTTAAACTAGAAATGTGCCAATTCCTGCAGGATGTTTTCCTGAGAGATAAAGGGTATGTATTGCTATTATTATACAAATGGTGGATACAACCGCTTCTTATCTCTCGATAAGGAGCGGTTTTCAATTTATTAAGGAGGAATGAATTCATGAAGAACCAATGGAAAATCAGCACCAAAGTTGTCCGGGGCGGATATTCGCCTAAAAGCTCAGAGCCACTGGTACTGCCTATTTATCAATCGACAACTTATAAGTATGATGATGCCGATTTTGTTGCCGGTCTTTTTGATTTAAAAGCAGAAGGCCATATGTATACAAGAATAAGCAATCCCACAGTAAGCGCATTGGAGGAAAAAATCAGTCTTTTAGAAGGAGGAGTGGGAGCGGTAGCCACCGCATCAGGTCAAGCGGCGATAATGCTTGCTCTGCTAAATATTTGCCAGGCCGGGCAGCACATTGTAGCTGCATCTACTCTATATGGCGGTACCCACAATTTATTGGCGGTTACCTTTAAGAAATTAGGTATTGAAGTAACTTTTGTTGATCCGGAATTACCGGCAGAAGAATTAAAAAAATACATTCGTCCAAATACCCGTGCTCTTTATGCAGAGACTATCGGTAATCCCAGCCTTAATATTATTGATTTTGAAAAGTTCTCTTATATTGCCAGGGAAAACGGCATACCTTTGATTATTGACAACACTTTTGCTACACCTTATCTATGCCGTCCTTTTGAACACGGGGCCAATATTGTTATTCATTCTACTACCAAACATATTGACGGCCATGCTACCAGTGTGGGCGGCATAATAGTTGACGGGGGAAATTTTGATTGGAACAATGGTAAATTTCCTGAGCTAACAGAACCTGATCCCAGTTATCACGGGCTAAAATATTATGAGGCTTTCGGTGAAAAAGCTTATATCACTAAGGTACGGGTGACTCTACTCAGGGACATGGGTCCTTCTTTAAGTCCTTTTAATGCCTTTTTGACCAATCTAGGGTTAGAAACTTTAGCTATAAGAATGAAGCAGCATAGTGAAAATGCTTTACAGTTAGCAAAATTCCTAGAAGGTCATGAAAAAGTGGCTTGGGTCAAGTACCCCGGTCTTCCCAGTCATCCCAGTTACTCCTTAAGTCAGAAGTACCTACCATTAGGAGCCGGGGGGATTTTGGCCTTTGGCGTAAAGGGAGGAGTAGAAAAAGGTAAAAACTTTATCAATAATGTGAAATTAGCTTCTCTGGTGGTTCACGTAGGTGATATCAGAACATATGTGTTGCATCCTGCCAGTACTACTCATCGTCAATTAAGTGAAGAGGAACAAATTGCCAGCGGAGTAAGTCCGGATTTAATCAGGGTATCCGTAGGTATTGAGGATATTGAGGATATTATTGCAGATTTTGATCAGGCCTTGAAAAAAGCCTAATAAAAATAGAAAGGAGAGCGTAAATGCCGGTAATAATACCCGAAAGGCTGCCAGCTACAGAAATTCTCCAAGAGGAGAATGTCTTTGTTATGAAAGAAAGTCGAGCCAGGTCTCAGGATATTAGACCTTTAAAAATTGCCATACTTAATTTAATGCCAACTAAAATTGTAACCGAAACCCAGCTTTTACGTTTATTAAGTAATTCTCCCTTACAAATTGAAGTAACTTTACTCTGTACTAATTCCTACCAACCCAAGAATACACCACAGGAACATCTGCTCAGCTTTTATCAAACCTTTTATGATATTAAGGATGAAAGGTTTGATGGGATGATTATTACCGGAGCACCGGTAGAGCATTTGGAATTTGAGCAGGTAGAATACTGGGATGAATTAAAGGAAATCATGGAGTTTACTAAATCTAACGTGTTTTCTACCTTGCATATTTGCTGGGGTGCCCAAGCGGCTCTTTACTATCACTATGGGATTCCCAAATATTTGCTTGATAGAAAACTTTTCGGGGTATTCCCACATTGGGTTAATGATAAAAAGAATACATTGGTCCGGGGCTTTGATGATGTTTTTTATATTCCTCATTCCCGCTATACGGAGGTCCGGGAGGAAGACATTTTACAAGTCCCGGAGCTGGAAATTTTGGCTCAATCGGAAAAGGCAGGGGTATATTTAGTAGCTTCTAAAAACGGTCGGTTTATCTTTGCCACCGGTCATGCCGAATACGATCCTGACACCTTAAAAAATGAGTATGAACGTGATATAAAAGCAGGTCTGCCAATTCATGTGCCGGAAAATTATTTTCCCGATGATGACCCCAAGAAAGAGCCTATCGTATCCTGGCGAGGTCATGCCAATCTTTTGTTTGCCAACTGGCTGAATTATTATGTTTACCAAGAAACACCTTATGATTTGCGGGAAATGGATAAAATAGTGAAACTCTAATCCCAAAGGAATAGGGAGGTAAAGACGGTGGAAAATATGCTGCAGAGGGTTTTAGTTTTTGACGGAGCCATGGGGACACTGCTCCAGGAAAAGGGTTTGGAACCTGGAGCTTGTCCTGAACTAATGAATTTAGCTGAGCCGGAAAAGGTTAAGGAAGTACATGAAGCCTATTTACTAGCAGGTGCAGATGTGATTACTACCAATACCTTTGGTGGCAATAGGATTAAACTGGCCGAGTATGGCTTAGCCGACCGAGTAGTGGAAATTAATAAGAAGGCTGTGGAGATTGCTCGGGAAGCTCTTCTTAATTATCCGCAAAGTTTTGTTGCCGCAACTATCGGGCCAACGGGCCGTTTTGTGGAGCCTTTGGGGAAAATGACCTTTCTTGAGGCATATGAAATATTCAAAGAGCAAATCGAAGCCCTGGTCTCGGCTAAACCTGACTTTCTTATTTTAGAAACTTTTAGTGATTTGGGAGAAATAAGGGCGGCTTTATTGGCGGCCAGAGATACCTGTACCATTCCGGTAATATGTAGCCTTACATTTACAGGCAGAAAGACTTTAACAGGAGTAAGTCCCGCCAGTGCTGCGGTCGTCCTGGAAAGCATGGGGGCTCAAGCTATAGGAGCAAACTGTTCCGGGGGGCCAGAAGAGCTATTCCCGGTAGTTAAAGAAATAGCAATGTACACTAAGCTTCCGGTTATTGTCCAGCCTAATGCCGGTTTGCCCCAGGTTAAAGAGGGAAAGGTTAGCTATCCTTTAGGACCCGCAGACTTTTTACAAACTATGGAACCCTTCTTTACTTTAGGTATTAATATTTTTGGTTCTTGCTGTGGCAGTACACCGGAACATACCCGGCTTTTAAAAACAAGATTGGCTGACTATCAGCCACCGGTACGGGAAGTTATTAAAGGAAGCTTTTTAGCCAGCAGGGAAAAAGTGGTTATCATTGGGTCATCTACCTTACCTAAAATAATCGGGGAGAGAATTAATCCTACTGCTAGGAAAAAGCTGGCTGAAGACATGAAGGAAGGCAGTTTCGCTTTAGTTCAAGCGGAAGCTCAGGCCCAACAGGAGGCCGGTGCCCACCTTTTGGATATCAACATAGGGGCCCCAGGAATTAATGAAGTGGAAACCATGGGCTCAATCATAAACCTTTTACAGCAGAATATTTTAATCCCTTTGGTTATTGATTCAACTAACCCGGAGGTTATTGAAAAGGGTTTACAAGTTTATCATGGCAAGGCTTTAGTTAATTCCGTAAACGGAGAAGAAGCAAGTCTTAATAAAATTTTACCTTTGGTTAAATGTTACGGTGCCGGGGTCATTGCTTTAACCTTAGATGAGAAGGGAATTCCTTCCCGGGCGGAAGAACGTTTATTAATTGCCGAGAGGATAATCGATAGATGCATGCGACTGGGTATACCCAGAGAAGATATTTATGTGGACTGTTTAGCTTTAACCATAGGAACGGATGACCGGGCCGCCTTGGAAACATTAAGGGCTATTAAAATGGTGAAAGAGAAGCTAAAAGTGAACACGGTTTTAGGAGTAAGCAATGTTTCCTATGGATTACCTAATCGTAGTAAGATTAACGCAGCATTTCTGGCGATGGCCCTGGGGCAAGGGCTGGATCTGGCCATTATTAATCCTTTAGATACAAATATGCTGGATATTTGGCAGAGTGCTTCTTTATTAGCAGGTAGAGATGCAAAAGGTCAGAATTACCTTTATTTAAACAGCAGAGAAAAGGATAATCCTCCAAAGAAAGAGCAGGGAAATTTACAGCCATCACTGGAGTTGTTAAATAAACTGGTAGTCACCGGTTCCCGTCAGGCGGTAAAAACGGTGGAAGGTTTGTTAGAAGAGGGAGTGGCTCCTTTAGAAATCATTAATAAGGGACTGGTGCCCGGTTTAATTCTGGTGGGTGAAAAATATGAAAAAGGTGAGTATTATTTACCCCAGCTGATGTTAAGTGCAGAAACCGCCCAAAGTTGTTTCACCCGCTTAGAAAAATGTTTTAAAGAGGAAGAGAAGCTTTCTAAAGGTACAATTGTCATCGGTACCGTTAAAGGGGATATTCATGATATCGGAAAAAACATGGTGGCTGTAATGTTAAGGAATCATGGATTTAAGGTAGTGGATTTAGGGAAGAACGTCAGTAAAGAGGATTTTCTGAAGAGTTTACAGAAGGAAAAGGCAGATATCCTTGCCTTAAGCGCTTTAATGACTACAACCATGCAGGAAATTCCCAAGACCATTGATTATGTTAAGAAACATTATCCTGAGGTAAAAATAATTGCCGGAGGTGCTGTGGTCACCAAGGAATTTGCCTTAAATGCCGGGGCTGACGGTTATGGCAAGGACGCAGTGGAGGCAGTAAAATTAGTTGAGAGTTTGAGGGGGTAGGAGGTATGGAACTGTTACGGGACAAGTTGGCCCAAAAGAAATTTGTGGTTACTGTAGAGGTGGAGCCCCCTAAAGGGGCCGACCCCTGGCAGGTATATGAAAGGATAAGACCTTTAGTAAATTATGTGGATGGGGTGAATATCGCCGACTGTCCCATGGCCAAAATGCGCATGAGTCCCATTGCTTTAGCTTGTTTAGTGCAAAAGGAATTAAATTTGGAAACCATTTTTCATTTAACTTGTCGGGATAGGAATGTTATTGGGTTACAATCAGAATTGCTGGGTGCCTATGCTTTAGGTGTGAGGAATATTTTAACCCTAACAGGTGATAAACCGGTGCAAGGTGATCATCCTCAGGCCACAGGGATTTTTGAGGTGGATTCTTTAGGTTTAGCCCAATTAGCCTATAACTTAAACCAGGGTCGGGATTTAATGGGTAACTCCTTGGACCGGCCTACAGATTTCTTTATTGGAGGAGTAGCTAATACTACTGCAGAAGATTTAGGGAAGGAAATTGCAAAAATAGAAAAGAAAGTGGCCAGTGGGGTCAAGTTTTTCCAGACCCAGCCTATCTTTGACCTGAAGCAGCTGGAAAAATTTTTGCAAGCATTACCCAAGATTGATGCCTATTTTATTTTTGGTTTAATGCCATTGAAAAGTGCTAAATTAGCCAATTATTTAAACAACAACGTTCCCGGGATCCATGTGCCGGAAAAGTTAATTGACCGTTTACAAGTTAAGGGCAGGGAAGCAGGGTTCGAGATTGCTCAGGAATTGTTTACGGAAATGAAAAAGATGGTTCACGGTGTTCATATTTTCCCCATGGGAGATATTGACTTGGTTACAGCTTTACTAAAGGAGAAAGAATTTAATGGACGAAGTTCAAACATTAGCTAATTTCCCTTTGGAATTGGATGCAGAAAAGCTAGTTGAGGAAAGACCTCAATTAGCGGGAGCCCAAGAAAAACTGAGGGAGTTACAAAAGTATATTCAGCCTGTGGCTTTTTGGCGGGAGTTAAAGGTGGACGGTCAGGAACAAAACAGAATATCTCTGGAGGAAGGGAAATTAATCATTGACAGTGCCTATGTAGCCTTAGGTTTGGCCGGTTGTTCTAAAGCCACCCTTTTAGCGGTTACTATTGGCCAGGAGTTGCCTCATTATGCCCAAGACTGTTTACAGAAAGGCAAACTCTGGGAAGGAACGGTAGCGGACATTTTGGGTTCAGAAGCAGTGGAAATCATGGCTGAGAAAATACATTCTTATTTAAAAGGAATTTTTCTCCCTAAAGGCTTATTTTCCACTTTAAGATTCAGTCCCGGTTATGGTGACTGGTCTCTTAAAGATCAAGAGAAAATCTTGGAAATTTTACAAACAAAACCAAAAATTAAGGTTACGGAGAATTATCTTTTAGAACCTGTTAAATCGATTACAGCTTTAATCGGCTGGTCCTCTATGCCTGTTTCTCAGGAATACCCTCAAGGAGAAAAGAAAAAAGGTTTTTGTGCCGGTGGGCAAAATTGTGCTTATTGTACTACTTGGGCTTGCAGGAAATAGGGAACCACGGATACACACAGATAACTTTAAATAATTACTTTTTAAATAAATTTGTCGTCGATCCTCAATGGTGCAAAACCCCGTGGAACGACGACATTCTTAAATTGTGCGAAAATAGATTTACCTTATGAGAAGATACGTAAACAGGCTGGCTAGAAACATGACCGGTACGGTGATTTTATATTCTTTATACAAATCTTTCATTTCTACCTGAAAATACTCGTTGGTTAAGGCCTGACAGAGGTGGATGGGGGAGATAAAGTAACTGCAGTAACCAAGAGTATAAATTAAGGCTGCCGTCGGCAATACTTGTTCCGGAGAAACAAGAGGTAAAATTAAAGGGTACAGAAGACCTGTTACCACCGTTAGGTTAGCGGCCACATATCCGGCCAGGACAGTCATGATAATGATTACAATTTCTAAAGGTATACCCAAATTAATTACTTGTTCAAGTAATAGCTTTAATTCAGGGATATTTTCAATAAAATTCTTAAAAATCATAACTCCGGCAGCGGCCTGGATCAGAGGCCATCCCCTTTTATTTAAAACAATACGGGCAAAAGGAATGTTCTTTTGCCGGATAAAATAGGCCAGCAGACAACCGGCCAACAAAGCTAAATAAGAGGGAATGAAAAAAACCAGCAATACACATAAAAGAATCGGTGAAGTGTAAAGAAAAGCTTTAAGAAAAGGTTTTTCCTTTTGCTCTTTATTTTCGGATTCAGCTACATTTTCCATTAATGTGTTTTTCAAAGGGTGTAGATAAACCAGGTAGCCGGTGATTAAGCAGATTAAAGATACCGGGGCTTGTGCAAAGGCCAGTTGTTTAATAGGGATATTGCTAATATATGAAGCATTAATTAAGTTAACGGCAATAGGTAACATGAAATACCAGGCGTGTCTAATATAGAGATTGATGGCTGCCTTTTTAGGTCCGCTTAAACCTGCTCTGTCCCCTAACCCGTCAATAATCGGGGCGGCAATAATGGCAGCACCGGAGGCAGTAAAGGTTGATAAAAGGGAAGGAATGATAAAAAGCAGTGTTTTAATGCTTTTAAAGGTTTTTTCCAGATATTTTATCATTAAATCCATAATCCCGTATTCCTGCATCATGGTACTAAGAATACTTATTAACACTACGGTCAGTATCAATTGCTGGGTGCCTTTCTGGGTAAAGGTTAGAAGGATAATTTTGATGATTTGAGGAGCCTGTAAACCTGCAAATAGAGCCAGTATGACTCCTCCAAAAAGAACAGCCATGCCGATAGGCACTTTTCTTGTGACCAGTATTAATATTAAGGAAAAGGTAACAATTAGGCCAATTATTAACATTCTGTCACCTCAGTGGTAAAAATAGATACTTGTATTTTACCATAGATATTAAGCATAGATATTAATGTTTTAAGGAAAAAAACCCGCCTGAAACAGGCAGGTTTTTTTCTTACTTGCGTTTCTGCTTATTTTTTTTGGCTTTTTTCTCTGCTTTGCCAATGCCTTTTTCTGTGTCAACAGGGTCTAGTTCGCCCATAGGGTCATTAGGGGTATTTTTTTCTTTAGCCATGAATCTCTTACTCCTTCTAAATATAGTGTACATCTCTATTATGATAAAGAATTGTAATTTTATACTGGTAATATCTGTAAATCATCCTGGCAGATTAATTACTTGGCCGACTTGCAGGTTGTTTGGATTCAGGTAGGGATTGGCTTTGATTAATTCATTTAGAGGGATATTAAGTTTTTGGGAGATGCTCCATAATGTATCACCGGGTTTTATGATATAAGTATTGCCCTTAGTTGGAACAGGTATGGGTTTAACCGGTTGGTCGGTTTCTTCATAGTAAGTTTTATTTGGATTAGTTCCCTTATAAATTATTACTTTTGTGCCGATACTGACTTGACTGAACAATTCTTCCACATGGTGGTTATACATGCGGATACAGCCATTGGATACCGCTTTACCGATAGAACTGGGATTATTTGTACCATGGATGCCATAACCAGGATTACTTAGGCCCATCCAACGACTACCAAAAACACTTTCATAGTTGAGGATTTTTTTGTTAATTATACTCCATTCACCAATAGGACTGGGAGTAGAAGGTTTGCCAATGGCTACCGGGTAAGTACGTACGAGAATTTGGCCTTGGTAAAAATCCAGTTCCCGCCGTAACAGATCAATTTCTATATGTACGCTCCTGGCCAATCTAAACATACTTTCACCTCCTGGAGAGATTGCCTTAATAGCATATGTAAGAGTGGTCTCAGGGGTGACTGTATAAAATATCCAGTTAACTTTAAACAGGGAATTTAATAAGTAAGGGCGAAAATATGGTACAATTACCTGGAACATTATCCAAATTCTACACGTCTAATGATTAGGATAAGTATGAATGGAGGCTTTTTATGGCACCAATAATTGAAGTTAAAGATTTGGTAAAAAAATACCGGGTGGGCTCAGAAATTATTACTGCATTAAATAAAGTTAATTTAAAAATTGAAAAAGGAGAGTTTTTAGCCATTGTGGGAACTTCCGGCAGCGGTAAATCTACCCTGCTACACATGATGTCCGGTTTGGAAAGACCCACAAAAGGTGAAATCTGGATTAATAATGTTTTAATTAATAAGGTTAAAGAAAAGGATATGGCTACCTTTCGGCGTAAGCATATGGGTTTTATTTTCCAATCTTACAATCTGTTGCCGTCTTTAACGGCCTTAGAAAATACGGTTTTGCCTTTAATCTTACAGGGGGTGGGTAAAAGAGAAAGGACTAAGCGGGGAAAAGAGCTTTTAAAATTGTTAGGCTTAGAGGAAAGGATGCGAAACAAGCCCAATCAAATGAGTGGCGGTCAACAGCAACGGGTGAGTATTGCTCGGGCATTAATTAACAACCCTAAAATTTTATTTGCTGATGAACCTACCGGTAATCTGGATACCAAAACAACCATAGAGATTATGGAATTATTGACAAAAGCTATTAAAGAAAAGGGCCAAACCTTAGTTATGGTTACCCATGACTTGGAAGTAGCCCAATATGCAGACCGGGTCATCCACATGGTGGATGGCATGATTATTAAAGAAGAAATAGTAAAAGGAGGAGTCCAAGTTAATGGGTAAAAAAATAAGTAGCATAGTATTAATATTGGTCTTATTATTAAGTATTGCTTTACCTGTATTAGGTGCTGAAGAAAATTCAGTAAATAATGAAAATGTTGAAGAAAAAAACCAGGAAAAACAACAAGAAACAACTAAGATAATCAATACAGGGTATGAACCTTTACTGGTAATCCAGGATATTGAAGTTGATGAGGAAGTGGCTGTCGGTGATGAATTTAATATTCACGTTGTTGTTAGAAATATGGGCAGCGGGACGGCTTTTTATCCTAAATTTGAGTTTGAGGAAGTAAATCAGGTATCAAATCCTTTGCCTAACTTTCATGTAGTAAATTCTGCTTCTAAAGATGATCCTAATAATGTTTTTGATCCAAATGTGGTAGAAATAGCCAGCGGTGAAGTTCGTTCCTTTAATATAAAAATGAAAGTTGACGAAAATGCACCGGAAAGGGAAAACGGTTATAAAATTAAAGTGATTTTGAAATGCCAAAATGCTCATTTAGGGGATAAATATTTAGAAACAAGTACTAATATTACCCTTAACCCTAAATATACTTTAACCTCTCCTTATTTCGTGGTGAAATCGGTAAAATTTGCTCCGGAAGAGCCGGATTTGGATGAACCTTTTACCGCTACCTTTTTCTTTGAAAACATCAGTAAGACCAGTGCCCGTAATGTGAGGGTTTCTTTAGAAGGAAGTCTTGGTGAAGGAAAGAATAACTTTAAGGTTCTGGATCTGTCTAATACACAACATCTTTATGATGTTAAGGGCAAGACCATGAGGATGGTTTCTTTTAAACTGGAGGCAGAAGATTTCCGGGACGGAAATGAAGTAAAGCTTAAATTCGCTTATGATTATTCTGGATCTTCTGAAACAAAAACTCAAGAAGAGATAATCAATCTTCCTTTACCTTCTCCTGATTCTGATGCTACCGGCAAAACCCCCTGGGTGATTATTAATAAATATACTTTATCGGTAGACAAAATCCTAGCTGGGAATACGGTGGTTCTTAAATTATTCATTGAAAACACCAATGAAAAAGATGTTAATAATGTTAAGGTTTCCATAGTTGATATTAAGTTAGAGGATAACCAAAAAGGGGATACGGTCTTTTCCCCGGTAGACAGCAGTAACACCTTTTATATTGAGAAGATTCCCGGAAAAACAATTGTGGAAAAGGATATTGCTTTATATGTAGACCCCAATGCCCAGGCTAAAACTTACAATGTACCCATTGATATAACCTATGAGTATGATAACGGTGTTGAAAAAACCGTTAATGAGCGGGTAAATATTCCCGTTACCCAAGAATGCAGATTTGAGGTATTATCAGTTGATGTTCCCCCGGTAGCCATGGTGGGAGAGCTTGTGCCTGTTACCAGTGAATTTGTTAATGTAGGGAAAGTAACTTTAACTAACTTTATGGTTAACCTGGAAGGGGATTTTCCTAAGGAAAACGCTATTTACTACATAGGGAATATGGAAACGGGGATGAGTGACTTTTACCAGGCCATGGTTATTCCGGAAAAAGAAGGAGTATTAGAAGGAAAGCTGGTCTTTTCTTACATAGATAACAATAACCAGGAAGTGCGCGTGGAAGAGCCTTTTACTATTGAAGTGCAAAGCGCTCCTGAACTTCCTGCGGGTATGGAAATGGGCCCTGATGGGCAGCCGGGCATGATAGAAGGAAAGCCGGGAATGCCCATGGGACCTGATGGAGCAGGTGGATTAGCCTCTAAATTAAAAAACAACTGGAAGTATGTAATCTTATTCATTATTATCCTTGTCCAGGGTGTCTTTATTTGGCGTCTCAAACGAAAAGCCAAAGAGAATGGGGAATTTTTCGATGTTTAAACTTGATCTTATAAATATGGCTTATAAAAACTTATGGCGGCGGAAAGTCAGAACCTTTCTAACCGTATTAGGGGTACTGATCGGTACCACCTCTATTGTAGTAATGATTTCCATTGGCATCGGCTTAAATGATTTCCAGCGAAAGACCCTGGAACAGTGGGGCAGTCTTAACCAGATTGAAGTTTATACAGGAATGATGTGGGATGCAGAAGGTAATCCTATCGGTGATGCCAACCCTTTAAACGATGCGGCTGTGGAAGAATTAAAAAGCATTCCGGGAGTTGTGGCTGTTTCCCCCGGTTATAATCTAGGGGGGCGGGCCATCTGGGGAAAAAAAGAAGGCTACCTTCAACTGGTAGGGTTAGATGAAAAGGAAATGAGCAATTTTGAGTTTGAGATCGGTCAAGGTCGTTTGTTAGAGGAAGGAGACCGGTTTAATATAGTGGTCGGGTCGGAAGTGGGCATGAATTTTCGGGATCGACGCGAAATGGAAATGATGGACAGAATGTACCGACAAGGCCGCATGATCAAAATGGAGCCGGAAGAAAATAAGACATCAGAAATGCTAAACCAGCGTGTAACCCTGGAAATAAACAATTATAACGGTCAGACCAAAAGATATAATTTTATGGTAGTAGGAATTTTAAGTGAAAAAAATCGGGATAAATCCTGGCAGGCCTTTGCCCCTATTGAGGAGATTAAAAGAATCAGGGATTTTACCATGGGAGGCGGGAGAAATACAGAGACTAAGCCTTCCTCCGGAAAAAAATCATCAGGGCCCTCTCCAGATGATTATGAATTCATCTGGGTAAGAACGGCTGATGTTAATGCTACTAAAACCATAGCCAACGAGTTAAGAGAAAGAGGTTATCAGGCATACTCTATGGCCGATGCTTTAGAAGGAATTGAGCAGACTTCGAAAACCATGCAGGCCATTCTGGGAGGAATCGGAGGTATTACCTTATTAGTGGCTGCTTTAGGCATAATTAACACTATGATTATGTCCATCTATGAACGAACCCGGGAAATCGGGATTATGAAAGTTATTGGCGCTTCCTTTTTAGATATCAGGATGTTGTTTTTAACAGAAGCGGGTTTGATCGGTTTTCTGGGAGGGCTGTTCGGCTTAATCTTTAGTTATAGTATATCTAAACTGATAAATCATTTAAGCGCAGATTTTATTAATCAAGGCATGGTTGCCGGGGATGTGGCCTATTCCATATCCTTAATCCCTCCCTGGTTAGCTCTGTTTGCTTTGGGTTTTTCCGTATTGATCGGAGTAATAGCCGGTGTTTATCCTGCCAATAGAGCTGTAAAACTTAGCCCCATCAAAGCCATTCGCAATGAGTAGTTCCCTTCTAAAAATTGTGGCCGGAGGCAGGCATATGTGCTTTAGATTTAATTGTTGGGAACAACAATAAAAATATTTATTAAGGAGGCAAAAAGGTGCAAAAGAAAAAGTTCCTCCCTTTATTGTTATTGAGCATGCTGTTGGTTGTTATTTTTGTTGCAGGTTGTAGTAGCGGTAACGGACAGGTAGTACAGGATAAAAGTGCCGAACAGGCGGAGCAAGATAGCAGTATAGAACAGGTGGAGCAGGGTAAAGAAGAGAAAAAGGTAGAAATAACAGAAGTATCCCAGGCCTCCCCTTTTGCCGCTTATAAGGCTGTGCCGGTGAACATCTCCCCGTCTGTGGACTCTTATCAAGTTGCACCGGGACTTGAAAATGTGATTAATAGGGAGATGTTTGAATTTTCCCCGGAAGCGGAAGAACTGCTGATAAAAAACGGATTTGTAGTAGTACCCAGTGAAATGCCAGAGTTTTTTATGCTGTATGAAATAAATCTTTATGAGCCTATACCCAGTTTTATTACTACTGATTCCATGCTTCATAATTACCATTTGTTTTTCAGTCACTTGCTAAGGGTTATTGAGAAAGAAAAATTAGTTCCTGAATTACAAGAATTGACTAAGGCTATGCTTTCCGCATCCCAAAAACAGTACTCCCTGCTTAAAGGCAGTGACTGGGAAAATGCCGCCAAGAGGAATCTGGGCTTTTTTGCGGTAGCCGGGAAGCTTTTAGATCCTCAGATGATAATCCCTGAGGAAGTAAAAGAAGAGGTAGAAGCAGAGTTATCTCTTATTAGTGAGCACTCAGGTATCTATATCTCTCCGTTAATGAATATGGGTCAAGACCTTTCCGTCCTGGATGCATTTCAAGAAGATTATTCCCAGTACATTCCCCGGGGACATTATACTACTGATGAGCAACTGGAAGCATATTTTAAGGCTATGATGTGGTATGGGAGAATGACTTTCCGGTCGGCAAATGAGGATGAGACCAAATCAGCTGTTTTAATAACTTTGGCTTTATCAGAAGGAGATAATGAGCAAAGGTGGGATAAAATCTACCAGCCTACCAATTTCTTTGTAGGCAAGGCTGACGATTTGTCTTATATTGAGTATCGGGAGCCTCTGGTAAAAATTTATGGTCGGGAAATTGAGCTGGGAGAATTGACCTCTAATAATGATAAATGGAAGGAATTTATGGAAGCTGTAAATGAACTGGAAGCTCCTATAATTAATTCCATTCCCATTTTTATAGAAGAAATACAACCTGACCGGGAGAAGTCTACCAAGGGTTTTCGCTTTATGGGTCAGCGGTACACCTTGGATGCAGATATTTTTCAGCGGCTGATTTACCGGGAGGTTAAAGAAAACAGCCGCGGTGAATATAGGATGCTTCCCCGGGCTTTGGATATCCCTGCCGCTTTAGGTTCCCATGAAGCCTATTGTATCTTGGAGGCTGAGGGGGAAACTGAATATAAAGGCTATGTTGATAATATGGTTAAACTGCGGAAATATATTGCCGGGCTTAAACAGGAAACCTGGACCCAAAATTTGTACTGGGGCTGGTTATATACCTTAGAATCACTGCTTCCGGAACGGCGACAAGGCTATCCTGCTTTTATGCAAAATCAGGCCTGGAAACTGAAAGAGTTGAATACCTTCCTCTCTAGCTGGACGGAGCTTAAACACGACACCATTCTTTATGCCGAACAGGTATATGCGGAAATGGGCGGTGGTATGGAAGGGATAGATGACAGGGGTTATGTGGAACCTAACCCTCAGCTTTATGGTCGTTTGGCGGCACTGGTGGAGATGACTCGTGAGGGGTTAGCTTCCCGGGAGCTATTAAATGATAGAGACAGGGATAGCCTGGAGCGGTTGGAACGGTTAGCTCTTGCCTTAAAAACAATCTCGGAAAAAGAATTAACCAATACACCCCTTACTGATGAAGAGTACGATTTGATTCGTTCTTATGGCGGTCAGCTAGAGCATTTTTGGTTAGAAGCTCTGGCTGATATGGGAGTCGACCATTGCTCTGCCGTTTATAGAAATCCTGCCGCTTTGGTAGCCGATGTGGCCACCGACCCCAACGGCAGGGTATTAGAAGAGGCTACAGGTTATATCTTCGATATTTATGCTGTTGTTCCCGTTGACGGCAGTTTAAGAATCGCTAAGGGTGGCGTTTACTCTCATTATGAATTTGCCTGGCCCCTTAGTGACCGTTTAACTGATGAAAAATGGCATGAAATGTTGTCTTCCGGCCGGGTACCTCCGTTAGCCCAGTGGACGGAGAGTTATCTGGCGCCATGAGACTAAACCGCTTAGTGATGATTGCTTTTCTGGTAGGGCTGCTGTTTTCTGTTGGAATCTATATACAACAACACCATGACAGTAATAAGGTTTTTTCTAATATTATAGATTTTAAAAAATACCGGATGCGGTTTCCTGAAAAGCAAGAATCCCTTTCTTTGGTAGTTGTGGGGGATATTATGCTTTCCCGCTATGTGGCCCAAATGATAAATGAGTATGGGGACCCTGGATATGCATTTCGAGGGGTTAAATGGTTTTTGGAAAGCGGGGATATTGTTTTCGGTAATTTAGAAAATCCCATAACCTCGGGGCGTGAAATTAAGGTTCCGGAGATGGTATTAAGGGCTGATCCTTGGGTGGTTTCAGCCCTTTATGAATCAGGCTTTAATATTCTTTCTCTGGCCAATAATCATATTTATGATTTCGGTGCCCAAGGGCTTTTAGATACACTGGATTACTTGGAAAAAGAAGCTATTAGTTATGTAGGTGCCGGAAAAAATGCAGCAGAAGCTTATGCACCCCGTTTTATAGAGGTAAATGGTGTTAAACTGGCTTTTCTGGCTTTTACTGATCCTGCTCTGATAACACATATAAATTTTTCTCAGGAAGGTCCCAGTATTGGCTTTCTGGACTCGGGAAAAGTGGTTTCCGCCGTTAGCAAAGCGGCAGAAAATGCTGATTTTACCGTTGTTTATTTTCATGGGGGAAAGGAATATGCTTCAGAGCCTGAGGAAACTATAATTAATTTAGCTCATTTAGCTATAGATTCCGGAGCGGATTTAGTCTTGGGCAGCCACCCTCATGTAGTGCAAAAAGTGGAGCAATATCAGGGAAAATTCATTTTTTACAGTTTAGGAAATTTTATTTTTGATCAGCTATGGTCCCAGGAAACCAGAGAGAGCATAATCGCCAAAATTTCCATCAGTGAAAACAGGGTAGAAAAAATTGAATTCTTGCCGGTGTTTATTAATGATGAATGTTTTCCTGTACCTTTAAGTGGAGAAAAAGGTCAGGAATTGACGGAAAAATTGAGGTTGAAACTGAAAAAAGAAATTATTCCCGCTTGGAATAGAGAAGAAAATAGTTTTACTATGTTAGAACAATACGTATTTTATCCTGATAATTATCAGTCTGCATATAGGTTAGTTAAGAACCGAAAGTTTGATTTAGACGGGAATGGGTTAGAGGAAGAATTTAAATTAAGTAACGGTAGAATGGAAATATGGAGTGGCGGCAGTCTACTCTGGCAGTCACCGGAAGAATGGTGGGTGGATAATTTTTTCCTGGGTGATATAAATAACGATGGAATTCAAGAGGCAAGCCTCTTAGTTTGGAAGGAAGGAAGCTTTGGACCTTATCGTCCTTTTTGGGTGGAGGAAGAGGATAACAGTGTTAAAAACCATCTTTATATTTATAAACTCAAAGAGGGAAAAATTAAACCTGTTTGGCAGTCATCTAACTTGGATCGACCTAATTATTCCGGGACTCTGGTAGATTTTGACGGTGATGGAGAAATGGAGCTCTTGGTTGTAGAAGGGAGCTACACGGATTTTAAGTTTAGAAAAATGACATTATGGAAATGGAATGGTTGGGGGTTTTCCCGTATACTTTAAATATTTAACAATTATTGTTGACAAAATGGAAGCCGTTTTTATATTATAAAAATACAGTATCTTTTATTACTCTTTTTCCTGACCCTAATTATTGGCAGGTAGGAAATAGACATGCTTAAGAGGGGATAAAAATGCCGCCAAGCAAAGAAGATAAATTTTATGTACAATCAGTAAACAGGGCTTTAGAAATAATCGAAAAGATCAGTGAAGCTAATGGGCATGGTATTAGTGTAACTGAGATCAGCAGAAGTATTGGTTTGCCGGTGAGCACCGTTTATCGCTTAATCCAGAATTTACAGGCCTGGAATTATGTCCATGAAAATTCTGAAGGCAACTATACTTTAGGCTTAAAACTTCTTCAATTAGGTTCCATTGTGCTAAGAAATGTGGAGTTAAGAAATATAGCTCAAAAATATATGGAGGAGTTGAATAAGCAAACTAAAGAGACCATTTATATGGCGATTCTGGATGATAAAGCCTATGAATTAATCTATGTTGAAAAAATAGAAAGTTTACGAAATGTAACATTAGTAGCCGGTGTAGGAACCAGAAATTATGTTCATTCCACAGCAAACGGCAAATGTATTTTATCAGGTTTCAGTGACGAAAAAATCAGAGAAATATTAAAGAAAAAAGGTATGCCTGCTTTAACTAAAGCAACTATCACGGATATAGATAAATTTATAGAAGAAATTCATAAGGTCCGTGAATTAGGTTATGCAGTTGATGATTTAGAAAACGAAGACAGTGTGCGCTGTGTTGCTGCTCCTGTTTATGATTACCGAAATAAGATTGTAGCTTCAATCAGTATATCTGGTGTTTCCACAAATATTTCCCAGGATTTATTGCATAATGAATATAAGGATTTGGTAATGCAAGCTGCCCAAAACATCTCAAGAGAATTGGGCTACAGGAAGGAATGAAATACATTTTCCATAGTATGATAAAAATATTTTTCAGCAAACCCTTGAAAAACCTTGCTTTTCAAGGGTTTGTTTTTTTATCTTCTTAATATTTTGTTTTTTCCCTTGCAATTTACCCTATTAATTATTAAAATGAAAACATAAATCATATTATGAAAGTAATGCTTTTGTAGTGGGGAGGTTTTTATTTTGATCGAAATTAGATGGCACGGCCGAGGTGGACAGGGTGGATTTACAGCCGCTCGCCTTTTAGGTTTAGCTGCTTCAGTTTATGGAGGTAATTATGCTCAAGCCTTTCCCTCCTTTGGACCGGAGAGACGAGGAGCCCCTGTACTAGGGTTTACTAGAATAGACAATAAGCCGATTAATGACCATAGTCAGGTTTATACATGTGATTATGTAATCGTTTTAGATGAAACTTTACTGGAAACCGTAGACGTTACAAAAGGGTTAAAAGAAGGCGGGATTTTAATCATTAATTCTGCAAAAAAACCTGAAGAGTTTAATTTTCAGAACAATATTAACGTTCGAACATTCGATGCCACCCAAACGGCTTTAGATGTTTTGGGAGCGCCTATTACCAACACGGTTATGCTGGGAGTAGCAGTGGCCGTTACCGGTGTTGTAGATTTAGAAGCTGTGAAAGCGGCTATTGATGAATTTATGGCTCCGGATTTGCGAGAAAAAAATAAAGAGGCAGTGGAAGTTGCATACAACTCTATCAAAGGAGTGAACTAGTCAATGAAGCCAAAAGTAGTAAAAGATTATAAATTTCCGCAAAGCAAAGAAGAAATGCCTTTTGGTCCCGGTTCTGAGGCCGGGGTTTTAATCGAGGTAAATTCAGGTTGGCGTACTTTTAGACCGGTCATTGACCATGAAAAATGTATAAAATGTTTAATTTGCTGGGTGATTTGCCCTGATGGGGTAATCAGCAAAGATACCCCCCAATTGGAAATTGACTATGACTATTGTAAGGGTTGCGGCCTTTGTGCCCATGAATGCCCTAAAAAAGCCATCACCATGGTGAAAGAAGGTGAAAATAATGAGTAGTGCTAAAACTAACAAAAGATTCTTATCAGGAGACGAAGCAGTAGCTTTTGCTGTTAAACTTTCCCGTCCGGATGTTATTGCTGCTTATCCAATTACACCCCAAACAGTAATTGTAGAAAAAATTTCCGAATTTGTGGCAGCAAAGGAGATAGACTGTCAATTCTTACACGTAGAAAGTGAGCATAGCGCTATGGCTGCTTCCATGGGGGCATCTTTAATGGGTTCTCGCGCTTTTACCGCTACTTCTTCCCAAGGTCTATTATACATGTGTGAAATGCTTCACTATGTAAGCGGAAGTAGGTATCCCATTGTGATGGTTAATGCTAACCGTACGGTAGCTGCTCCCTGGAACATCTTTGGGGATCATCGTGATTCTTTATCCCAAAGAGATTCAGGCTGGATTCAAATTTATGTAGAAAACCCTCAAGAAGCTTTAGATGTAACTATTCAAGCCTTTAAAATCGCAGAAAACCCCCAAGTTTCTTTGCCGGTAATGGTTAACTTAGACGGATTTGTCATTACTCATACCTATGAATTAGTAGAAATACCGGATCAAGAAACAGTGGATAAATTCCTACCACCTTACCAGACAACAAATAAACTGGATTTTGATAATCCTAAGAGCCTATCCTTTACAGCCTCTCCTGAGTGGCAGACTGAATTCCGCTATCAACAGTATGAAGCCATGGAAGCTGCTAAGAAAATAATTAACCAGGTTGATGAAGAATACGGCAAAATCTTTGGTAGATCCTATGGAGGCCTTGTTCAAGAATACCGTTGTGATGATGCAGATTACGTGCTGGTAGCCATGGGCAGTGTTGCTGGAACAACAAGATTAGTCGTAGACAAATTAAGAGCGGAAGGTAAAAAAGTCGGCTTGGTTAAACTGCGTTCTTATCGTCCTTTTCCCAAAGAATATTTCCAAGATTTAGGTAAAAAAGTTAAAGCCGTAGGAGTAATTGATCGGGATATTTCCTTTGGTTATGAAGGTGCTGTTTACACCGAGGTAAAAGCAGCCTTATTCCAACCAGGAAGTCAGGTGAAAACCCTTAACTTTATAGCCGGCTTATCCGGACGTGATATCACAAAAGAAAACTTAACGGAAATGTTTACAAAGCTGGAAGCCATAGATAAAGGGGAAAAAGAAGACGAAGTACAATTTATAGGATTGAGGTGGGCGTAGATGGCGGTTAATATAAGAAATTTACCAGATCAAGAGTTGTTTTACGGTCACAAGGCTTGTCCCGGTTGTGGTGGAGCAATAGTTGCCCGCCTGGCCTTAAAAGTACTAGGGGAAAGAACCTGTGTGGTTTTACCGGCTAGTTGTATTTCCTCAGTTACCACAATTTATCCGCAAATGTCCTTTTTTGTAAATAGTTTGACCAGCTCCTTTCCGGCAAGTGCCGCTGTACTTTCCGGTATGGCTGCCGCCTGCAAAGCACAGGGCTTAGAAGATGTTACCGTTATGGGTTTAGCCGGTGACGGGGGTACTATTGACATTGGTTTACAGGCTTTATCGGGAGCCGTAGAACGAGGAGATAATTTTCTCTATATCTGTTATGACAATGAAGCATATATGAATACGGGCATTCAAAGAAGTGGCTTAACTCCTTATGGTGCCTGGACCACAACTACCCCAACAAATAACAATGCTGTAGGGGAAACAAAGTTTAAGAAAAACCTTTTCGAGATTATGATGGCTCATCGGATTCCTTACTGTGCCACAGCCAGTGTAGCTTATCCCAATGATCTTCTTAATAAAATAGCTAAAGCCAAGGAAATTAAAGGGCCTAAGGTTCTCCATGTACAGGCACCCTGTCCTACCGGTTGGGGACACGGATCGGAAAAAACAGTAGAAATTGGAAAATTAGCCGTACAAACAGGTCTTTGGTATTTAGCGGAATATGAAAATGGCAAAGTAACTTTGAATTATAAACCAAAAGAGTTTAAACCCGTAAAAGAGTACTTTACTAAACAGAGACGTTTTCGTCATCTCACTGAAGAAGATTTCCGGGTTATTGAAGAACATCGCGATAATGAGTGGAAAATTCTCGAAAACTTCTTAAGAAAGGATGAATAAAATGAAAAACGCTTTAGAGTATATTGAGAGCTTACGTTCTTTAAAACCTGTAATTTACTGTAATGGAGAAAAAATCGAATCTGTCGTTGACCATCCTATGACCAGACCACATGTTAACTCTGCTGCCATGACTTATGCCATGGCTTTTGGACCCGATGCAGATTTAGCTACAGCTACCTCTCATTTAACAGGCAAAAAAGTTAACAGGTTTACTCATATTCACCAAAGTACAGACGATTTAGTGAAAAAAGTAAAGCTTTTAAGAAAAATCAGCCAAAAAACAGGTACCTGTTTCCAAAGATGTGTAGGACTGGATGCCTTAAACGCAACCTATATTGTAACTCATAAAATTGACAAAGAATGTGGAACCGAATATCATCAAAGATTTATTGAATATCTGAAATATGTTCAAGAAAATGACTTAATGATTGCCGGCTCCATGACTGACGTTAAAGGTGACCGTAGCCTAAAACCAGGTCAACAAGCTGACCCTGATATGTACGTGCGTATTGTTTCCAAAAATGAAAAAGGTATTGTAGTAAGAGGGGCCAAAGCCCACCAGACCGGGATGGCAAACTCTCACGAAATGTTAATTTTACCTACAACCAATTTAGGACCGGAAGATAAAGACTATGCAGTAGCTGCAGCAATTCCCGTAGACGCACCGGGGGTAATCCATATTTTTGGCCGTCAAACAAATGACCAAAGAAGACTACAAGGGGATATTGATACCGGTAACGCAAAATTCGCCATTGTAGGTGGAGAAACCTTAACTATTTTAAATGACGTATTTGTTCCTTGGGAAAGAGTATTTATGTGTGGCGAATATCAATATGCCCAAGAGTATGTAGAAAAATTCGCGGCTTATCACCGTCAAAACTATGGCGGATGTAAAGTAGGTTTAGCCGATGTGATTATCGGGGCTACTCAGGCTATGGCAGAATACAACGGGGTACCTAAAGCCAGCCATATTAAGGATAAGATTATTGAAATGATTAACCTGGCTGAAACCATGTACTGCTGCTCTATTGCTTGTTCAGCGGAAGGTAAGCCTACCGAAGCCGGTTCATACTATGTAGATACACTTTTAGCCAATACAGTAAAACTAAATTGCACCAGAAACATGTACGAAATTTCACGCCTGGCCCATGACATAGCCGGTGGATTTATTGCCACTCTTCCCTATGAAGCAGATTATAAATCACCCATAACCGGTCCCTATATTGAAAAATACTTTAGAGGTCGGGCAGATGTGCCTACTGAGCACCGGATTAGAATGGCCAGACTTTTAGAAAACATGACCGGTGGTACTGCCCTTGCTGAGTCCATGCACGGAGCAGGTTCACCTCAGGCTATGCGGATCATGCTCTATAGAGAAACCAATCTAAAAGAAAAAATGAAATTTGCCAGAAACTTAGCCGGAATTAAACCTATACAAGCCCAAGGAGAAGAGGCAGCCGCTACTAAGGAAAATAAATAGGAGGGTTAGCTTATGCATGAAGTTGTAATAGTTTCAGGTGCCCGCACCCCCACCGGGGGGTTCGGGGGCACTTTAAGCACTATCCCCGCTCCCCAATTAGGAGCCATAGTTGTAAAGGAGGCTCTAAAAAGAGCCGGTATTACAGGGGATATGGTAGATGAAGTGATTATAGGAACCCATTTCCAGGCCGGAATCAAAGCCAATTCCGCCCGTCAGGCAGCTCTTTATGCCGGTATTCCTGAAGAAGTTCCCGCCTGGACTCCCAACAAAAACTGTGGAACAGGACTGAAAGCCATTAATGTAGCAGCTCAATCCATCATGGTGGGCGACAATGAAATAGTAGTTGCCGGTGGCTGTGAGACCATGAGTGATATACCTTACCTCCTCAAGAAAGCGCGTTTTGGCTACCGCATGGGTCATGGAGAATTATTAGACGGAATGCTCTATGACGGCTTAATCGACCCCTTTATGAACTACCACATGGGTATAACCGCAGAAAACGTAGCCGAAAAATGTGGCATTACAAGGGAAATGCAAGACGAATTCGCTTACCGCAGTCATGTTTTAGCTTCTCAAGCCAGTAAAGCCGGATACTTTAAAGAAGAAATTGTTCCGGTAACAGTTACGAAAAAGAAAGAAACAATAGAATTTACAGAAGATGAAACCATTAGGCATGATATATCTTTGGAAAAACTGGCCAAGCTAAGACCGGCCTTCAAAGAAGGTGGTACCGTTACTGCCGGTAACGCTTCCGGTATCAATGACGGTGCAGCCGCGGTAGTAATGATGAGTAAAGAAAAGGCCCAGGAATTAGGCCTTAAACCACGTTTAAAAATAGTTGCTCAGGCTTCTGCCGGAGTACATCCTTCCATTATGGGTTATGCTCCTGTACCGGCTATCAATAAGTTATTGCAAAAGGCCGGTTTAACTAAAGATGATATTGACCTTTTTGAAATCAACGAAGCTTTTGCTGCTCAAGCGGTAGCCTGTGTTAAAGATTTAGGTTTAGATATGGATAAAGTAAACGTAAACGGCGGAGCTATTGCCTTAGGCCATCCTGTAGGCTGCACAGGAGCCAGACTGATAGTAAGCATAATGCACGAATTAGAACGTCGTCAGGCCAAAAGAGGCGTTGTTGCCTTGTGTATTGGCGGCGGTCAAGGAATCGCTACTTTAGTAGAAAGATGTTAAGGGGTGAAGAAGATGAAGGTTGAAAAAATTTATATCGTGGGTGCCGGACAAATGGGTTCCGGCATTGCCCAAGTAGCTATTCAAGCAGGATTTAATGTAACCATCAATGATGTTCAGGAAAGTTTTTTAGAAAAAGCCAAAGCTAACATTGAAAAAAGGTTAGCCCGATTGGTAGAAAAAGGTAAATTAACTAACGAAGATAAAGAAGCCAGTTTAGCCCGTCTTACTACCTCCACCGATTTAAATGATGCTAAAGATGCTGATTTGGTCATTGAAGCAATAATTGAAAACGAACAAGCTAAAGGGGAAGTATTTAAAAAACTGGACGAAATCTGCAAAAAAGAAGCCATTTTAGCCAGTAACACCTCCTCCATCTCCATTACCCAAATAGCTGCCAACACTAAAAGACCTGAACAAGTCATCGGAATGCACTTTTTCAACCCGGTACCGGTTATGAAACTTTTAGAAATCACCAGAGGGCTAAATACTTCTGATGAAACTTTAAAAGTTGCCGAAGAAGTAGGACAAAAAATGGGTAAAGTAACTGTAGTTTCCAAGGACAGCCCCGGGTTTATTGTCAATCGTCTTTTAGACCCAATGCTCAATGAGGCTATCTACTTATTAGATGAAGGAGTGGCTACCGTAGAAGATATTGATAAAGCAATGGTTCACGGTTGTAACCACCCTATGGGACCTTTGGCTTTAACGGATTTAATTGGTTTAGATGTTTTGTTAGCGGTTATGGAAGTACTGTATCATGAATACGGTGACCCCAAATACCGTCCCTGTCCTCTCCTAAGGAGAATGGTTAAAGCAGGCAAACTGGGCAAAAAGTCCGGTGAAGGTTTCTACAAATATAATTAAAGGAGGCCGTGAAAATAATGGAATTAAAAAATGTGCTGATGGAGTTAGAGGAAGGCATTTTGACCATTACCATTAATCGCCCCAAAGTATTAAATGCTTTAAACACCGATACCTTAAAGGATATTAGAACCGCTATTCGGGAAGCACGGGATAATGCTGAAGTCAAAACGGTAATCATTACCGGTGCCGGGGAAAAATCCTTTGTGGCCGGAGCGGATATTGCCCAAATGCGGGATCTGAATGTATTAGAAGGCCGCGACATGACAATGCTGGGACAAGATGTCTTTGCTGAAATTGAAAACTTGGATAAACCGGTTATTGCTGCTGTTAACGGGTACGCTTTAGGCGGTGGCTGTGAGCTGGCTATGGCCTGTGACATTCGTATTGCTTCTGAAAAAGCAAAATTCGGCCAACCTGAAGTAAACCTAGGAATCATTCCCGGCTATGGCGGCACCCAAAGATTACCCAGACTTATTGGCAAAGGCAGAGCAAAATACTACATCTTTACCGGTGAAATGATGAGTGCTCAAGAAGCTTATAACTTTGGCCTTGTTGACAAAGTAGTGGCACCGGAAGAACTAATGGCAAAAGCCAGAGAAGTGGCTAAAACCATTATGGCTAAAGCACCGGTTGCCATTATGATGGCTAAACGGGCTATTAATAACGGCATGGATATGGATTTGGATTCCGGTGTTGCCTATGAAACTGAAGCTTATACCACTACCTTTGCCACTGAAGACAGGGTAGAAGGCATGAGTGCTTTTGTGGATAAAAGAAAAGCGGAGTTTAAAGGAAAATAAGCTTTGGGGTTTAGCTTGTGGGTCGGCATTACGGCTCTGGGGCTATACTGCATGGCGGCATGACGTCTCAAGGGTTGAGCTTTTGGGACGGCATGACGGCTTTCAGGTTAGTTCATAGGACGGCATGACGTCTCAAGGGTTAACTATTGGGTCGGCATCTGCAACCTTAACCTCAACCTTAACCATGCGACCGAAGGTCGCTTTGTTAGCCACTAGCCACTAAAAACTAGCCACTGAAATAGTCACTAATTAATTGAGGAGGCGAAAAGAATGGAATTTTTCAAATTCACAGAAGAACAAGAGATGCTGCGGAAAGCAGTCAGAGAATTTGTAGAAAACGAAATAGCACCCAAAGCCGCAGAATGGGATGAAAATGACGTTTGTCCTGTAGACATCTTTCCCAAGATGGGTGAAATGGGCATCTGCGGAATCTTTGTTCCGGAAGAATACGGCGGCACAGGCTTAGGTCATGTAGAAAGAGCCATTTGCATCGAAGAAATATCCCGTTACTCTGCCGGATTAGGTATAGCCTTAATGACTCACCATTTAGGCATGTCCGCAATTTTATACTTCGGAACAGAAGAACAAAAGAAAAAATACTTACCAGAATTATGTGCCGGTACCAAAATCGCCGGATTATCCGTAACCGAACCTGGTGGAGGTTCCGACTTTATGGGCCAAAAAGCCACCGGTGAACTAAAAGACGGCCAGTGGGTAATTAACGGCCGCAAATGCTTCATCACCAACTCTCATGTAGCCGATGTAGACGTTTGGGTAGTCCGCACCGGTACCAACGAAAAAGGTAGACCGGTATTAACAGCCTTTATCCTAGAAAAAGAAATGGCTGGACATACACCCGGCAGAAAAGAAAACAAACTAGGCTTAAGAGGCTCCGTAACCGGTGACATTAACTGTGTTGATGTCAAAGTATCTCCCGAACAAATGTTAGGCAAAGAAGGCGATGGTGCCAAAATCGGAATGTCAGCCATCGGTGAAGTAGGCCGTGCCGGTATGGCTGCCATCTGTGTAGGTATCTTAAGAGGCTGTGTAGAAGAAGCCGTCAAATTCGCCAATGAACGGATTGTTTACGGTAAACCCATATCCAAACTGCAAGCCATTCAACTAGACATTGCCGACATCAGAGTAGACTACGAAGCAGCCGCACTATTAACCTATCGGGCAGCCAGTATGAAAGACGCTGGCTTACCCTGCAGTCCCGAATTCTCCATAGCCAAATACTTTGCCACCGAAGCAGCAGCAAGAGCAGCCAAGAAAACCATGGATATCATGGGTGGCTACGGTATTATCAACGAATACCCCGTAGGCCGCTTCCTAAGAGACGCTCTAGCTTCCATTCCTTCCGGCGGCACTTCCCATATTCAGAAGATCATTATCGCCGGGGATACATTGAAGAAGTTTTAATAGCTTGTGGGTGAATATTCAGGGACGGCATGACGTCTGAAACCCCTTCAGTTAAACCCCCTTCGGTTGTAAGGATTAGGTTTAGGTTAAGGATTTAACCTAAACCTTAACCTTCGCCGTTAGGTTAATTATTAGTGCATATCCGTGTGTATCCGTAGTTAAAAATACCAGCCACTAACCACTAAAAACTAACCACTACCAAGAAAGAAGGTGGAAAACAAAAATGGGTATCAACATCGTAGTCTGCATTAAGCCAATTCCCGATCCCGAACACTACAACCAAATAACCATCGATCCCGAAACCAAAAGAGTAAACAGAGAGGGGATTCCCACAGTAATCAACCCAATCGACAAACACGCCATAGAACTGGCTTTAAAAATAAAAGAAGAACATGGGGGCAAAGTCATCCTAATGAGCATGGCTCCTCCCAATGCCAAAGAAACCCTAATCGAAGGCTTAGCCATGGGTGCAGACGAAGCCTATCTCTTAAGTGACCGTAAATTCGGCGGAGCCGACACCTTAGCCACCTCCCATGTCCTAGCCCAAGGCATCAAGAAATTAGGGGATATAGACCTGGTCATCACCGGCACCGAAAGCGGTGACGGAGCCACAGCCCAGGTTTCCTCCCAAATCGGAGAATGGTTAGGCTACTCCCACCTGTGGGGAGTAATCGACTGTCAAATAAAAAGTCCCGATGACATTTACCTAAAAAGCAAAATCGAAAACGGGTATATGGAATACCAAGCCCAACTACCCTTGGTACTGGCCGTATCCCGGGAAATCAACAAACCCCGTTACACCAATATCATGGGTATCATGAAAGCCAAAAAGAAACCCTTCACTGTATGGTGCTACGAAGACTTAGAAGTAGACGATAACTTTATCGGCCTATCCGGTTCTCCCACCCAAGCCGGTGATATCTTCAGTCCCGACATGAGCCGTAAAGGAGAAATCATAAAAGGCAGTCCAGAAGAAGCCGTAGCCTTAATCATCGAAAAACTAAGAGCTAGCGGGATAAACATAGAACCCTTTTTAAAAGAAAGGGGGGCGGAATAAATGAACAAAGACATCTGGGTCTATATCGAACAAATAGAAGGAAAAATCGCCAACGTTTCCTTAGAGTTATTAGGCGAAGCCCACAGGCTAAAAGAACAAATGCAAGAGCCAGGAAAAGTAGTAGCCGTAATCATCGGTTCAGAACTGGACCAATTAATTCCCACCCTAGAAGAATACGGAGCAGAAAAAATCTATGTAGCCGATGATAAAAGATTGAAACTTTACGAATCACAACATTACGCAACCATTTTCCAAAAACTAATCGAAAAAGAAGACCCCCATATTCTCTTAGTAGGAGCTACCGCTATAGGCACCCAGCTGGCACCCACAATAGCCGGAAAAGTAAAAACCGGGGTAGCTGCGCATAGTGTAGAACTAAAAATAGACCAAAACGATCAATTAGTAGCCGTAGTACCCGCCTTTGGAGGCAAAGTCTTAGGAGATATCCTCTGTCCTAATCGTCGTCCCCAAATGGCCAGCATCAAACCAGGCATCTTAGACAAACCGGAAAAGAAAAAAGTAGAGACAGAAATAATAAAAGTAGACCTAAACTTCCTTAACCAAGTAAAAACCAACCTTAAACCCTTAAATCTCCAACGGGAAGAACCCAAAGGAGTACCCTTAGAAGAAGCCGACATAGTAGTCTGTGGCGGCTGGGGGATAGGTGATAAAGAAACCTGGCATTATCTAGAACAAATAGCCGAAAAATTAGGGGGAGCAGTAGCCTGTACCCGTCCTCCTGTAGACGAAGGTTGGGCAGCCGGTGAACACCTGATGATCGGTACCAGTGGTAAAAGCGTTCGTCCAAAAATCTATTTAGGTTTTGGCATCTCCGGAGCTACTCACCATGTTTGTGGGATGAAAGATGCCGGTTTAATCATCAGTGTTAATAAAGATGAAAACGCTGAAATCTTTAAGGTGTCTGATTACGGAATTGTAGGAGATGTGAAGAAAATACTGCCTTTATTGGCGGAGGCTGTTAAATAATTTTAAATACTATTACAAAAGAGTAACATTAAATTAGTACAGAGTATTCCTGACTCAATTCCTCTTTGAGAAAAATTAAACAGTTAAAGATATTAATTTCATAAATATAGTGGGTGTTTGATTAAAAAGAAAGGAATGAGCAAAGGAATACTCTTTTTTTAAATAAGCTTTAGATACCATTAAATTTGAAATCTACCATGAAAAAGAAAAACATGTTAAAAATTCAATTAATACAAAATATTATCTTTATTTACAGTAAAAAGAATTTTGCGATTTGTGTCGAAATAATTAAAAAGAAATGATTTTTTTTGTGTTTTAAATTTTCTAATTTTAATTACTGAGATTGTAGTTCTGTTCTTATATGTGTTCTTCCCACAACTTATCTTAACTCCAATGAATTGGTTGTATTAGAAAAAGTAGAGAGATTTAGGATAACTTTTATTTAAAGGAGGCAGCCAAGATGGGTAAGCAAGGTGATTATATCTTAATTAATCAAGAGGATTCGGTAGTAGTAGCTACTCAAGGGCTAAAAAAAGGTGAAAAAATCTATGTTCTGGATAAAACTGTTTGTTTAAATGATGATATTCCAGCAGGACATAAAATCGCTATTAAAGAGATAAAAAAGGGTGAGAAAATAATTAAATACGGCTTTCCTTTCGGTGTGGCCAGTGAGGATATTAGTGTGGGAAGCTGGGTTCATACCCATAATGTAAAGGCAAATCACGAGAATCAGATTTACCAATACAATCCCACTTGCTACTCCACTTTCCAACCTGAAGAAAATTTAGTCTTTCAAGGATACAGCCGGGAAGACGGTACTGCGGGGATAAGGAACCAGGTTTTTATTATTCCGACAGTTTCTTGTGGCAATGGACCTGTTAATAAAATTGCAGAAATGGCTAATATTATGTTCCCCAAAAATGAAAATTTTGATGGTTTTTTACCTTTGTGTCACCATTATGGCTGCAGTCAGACCGGTAAAGATTTGGAATATACCCAGAAAATTCTGGCCGGTTTAGCCAAAAACCCGAATGCGGGGGCTGTACTTATAGTAAGTTTGGGTTGTGAAATAAATTCTCTGGATGTATTCACTCCCCATTTAGGAGAATTTAACCCGGATAGGATAAAGTTTTTAATTTTGCAGGAGTGCGAAGATGAATTTGCAGTAGGCTTAAATTTATGTAAACAGTTATATGGATATGCTACCAAGTTTAAAAGAGAACCTCAACCCATTGCTAAGTTAGCCATAGGTGTTAACTGCGGAGGTTCTGACGGCTTATCGGGGATAACCGCCAATCCGCTGGTAGGAGAGGTAAGCAACAGGATTACGGCTCAAGGTGGTACAGTGGTAATGACTGAGGTTCCGGAAATGTTTGGGGCAGAGCAAATATTAATGGATAGAGCCGAAAATCAAAAGGTTTTTGAAAAGATAGTCACTTTAATCAATGATTATAAAGATTACTTTAATAGATACGGAGAAGAGGCTGAGGATAACCCCACTCAAGGCAACCAAGCAGGTGGCATTACAACTTTAGCCGAAAAGTCTTTAGGGTGTATTTTAAAAGGTGGCCAGGCTACGGTAACGGATGTATTAAAGTATGGGGAACGTATAAGAAAACCTGGTTTAGTTCTTCTGGAAGGTCCAGGCAATGATTTGGTGGGTGTTACAGCTCAAATCGCAGCCGGCTGTAATTTAATAATCTTTACTACCGGAAGAGGAACACCGGCAGGGTTTGCTTGTCCTACCTTGAGAATTTCTACCAACAGCCAATTGTATAATAAAAAGAAACACTGGAATGATTTTAATGCAGGTTCTCTATTAGAAGGTAGGGCCATGAGTGATTCAGCGAAAGAATTATTAGATTTAGTAATTAAAGTAGCAAACGGCCAAGTAAAAACGAAAACGGAAATCAATAACTACTTTGAAATTGGCATCTTGCGGGATGGGGTAACTTTATAGTTGATGGAATAAAATTACTAACTTACATTAAAGGGGTGGTTCCTTTGACCCGTTCTCAGGATCTACGGTCAATCGGTCCGGAAATTGACGCCATGCGGCAGGGGATGGATTGGCATGTTAGTGATTTGGACAGGGTGCAAATACTCGTAGAGAGCACCCAAGGGTCCAGTCATCCTGGAAGTTTTGGCTTAAATCAATTGGTAGCTGAAGTGGAAAAAGGGATTATGTACGGACAGGGTAAACCGGCTAGTTTTACCGTAACTGATATCTGTGACGGTATTGCTCAAGGCCATGAAGGCATGAATTATTCCTTAGTTTCCCGTGAGATTATTGCCGGCATGGTGGAAATTCACGCTAAAGCTAACCCCATCGACGGAATCGTTCTGCTTTCAGCTTGTGATAAGGCTATTCCGGCTCATCTGATGGCTGCGGCTCGTTTAAATATTCCCGCTATCCATGTTCCGGCAGGAGTAATGATTTCCGGTCCCGATAATTTTACTTCTGAACAAATTGGAACATATGGGATGTTACACTGTAAAGGAGAAGTTAGTGACGACTATTTTTCTCGTTTAAAGACACATGCTTGTCCTACTTGTGGGGCCTGCCAGTTTATGGGTACTGCCGGAACCATGCAAGTTATGGCTGAGGCCCTAGGTTTGGCTTTGCCAGGGAGTGCTGTTATTCCTTCAGTTTTAAAGGTCAGTAAGGATCTAGCCCGGGAAGCAGGCAGGCAAATCATCAGGTTAGTAGAGAAAGGAATAACCAGCAGAGATATTTTAACCTATGAAGCATTTTATAATGCTATTGTTATCCATGCTGCCATTTCCGGCTCCACCAATGGTTTATTACATTTACCGGCTATTGCCCGGGAGGCTGGGGTTTATATAGACCCTGAATTATTTGATCAAGTGAATCGTAAAGTACCTTTTATTGTGAATACCAGACCTGCCGGTAAATACCCTACCGAGTATTTTTGGTATGCCGGAGGTGTGCCAGGTGTAATGCTGGCCTTAAAAGATTATTTGTACTTAGATGTGCTGACTTGTACCGGTAAGACATTGGGAGAAAATTTAGCGGAAATTGAAAGTTCCAGTTGGTTTATTACCAATAACGGCTACTTAAATAAATACGGGTTAAAACCGGAAGAGATCATTTATCCGGTGGATAAGCCTATTAAAAAAGAAGGCGCAATTGCCATCTTAAAAGGCAATTTGGCTCCTGATGGAGCAGTTATAAAACACTCTGCCGTGGATCCCCAGATGCATATTCATGTAGGTCCGGCAAAGGTTTTTAGTGATGAGTTAACAGCACGACAGGCTATTCTTTCCGGCCAGATTAAACCAAATGATGTAGTTGTGGTTCGTTACGCAGGACCCAAAGGAAGTGGTATGCCAGAGATGTTTTATACTACAGAGGCCATTTGCTCTAATCCGGAATTAATTGCAACAACAGCTTTGATTACTGATGGGAGATTTTCGGGGGCTACCCGGGGTCCAGCTATCGGTCATGTTTCCCCGGAGGCCGTGGAAGGTGGTCCTATTGCTTTAATCGAAGATGGGGATTTAATTAAAATCGATATCCCAGCACGGCAGTTAAATATAATTGGGGTTAAAGGTAAATTGAAGGAAGATAAAGAAATTGAGAGAATCTTAGCAGAACGGAAACAAAAATGGTTAGAAGAAAACAACACTAAAATTACCTCTGAGCCTGGTATTTTAGGTATTTATAAAAAACTGGCTACATCAGCTATGTGGGGCGGCTATATGAAATAAAAAAGATTGGAGATGAACTTCAAGATGAGTGTAATTCTAAATATCCTTAAAGATATTCCTTTACCTAAAATGGTTAGAATAAGTCAGAAATTTGATGATT
>ENA-OWOZ01000613-OWOZ01000613.1-bioreactor-metagenome-genome-assembly--contig:-NODE-613-length-42321-cov-3.869875_pt1 | contig 42321 bp, 40 predicted proteins | sample MGYA00238140_ERZ651804 | MGnify/ENA primary metagenome ERZ651804 (study PRJEB26910, sample SAMN07631232) | bioreactor metagenome | isolation source: Switchgrass digestor | place: USA: Dartmouth...
ACTTCCCCTTCAGATTTCAATCCACGCGCTCCGTGCGGAGCGCGACACGAGATTGACGGAGCCGCCATCCTTCGTAAAATCATTTCAATCCACGCGCTCCGTGCGGAGCGCGACCGCAAAAATTAATAACAGAATATCACTCGATTTGTAAACCTTTAATAAATAAAGCAGATTATTGGTTTACATAATTAACTCCTGTTGCTCTACAAACACGGTTATCTTCAAAGAATCGCGTGCGAACACTACTGTGTCGATATGTACACCGCCCTTTCGCACTATTACAGAATTAATGTGTCTTCAACCCGTATCGTTCTCTTCGCGCCAAAATGTTCAACTTTTGTTGAATACCGATCGCCCAAGTTGTACAGCCGCAGACTGTCTGCATCAGGGTCGATTATTTTGAGCAGATCGTGTTTGAGTTTTTCATATTGGGTCATATCAACCACACACTCAAACACCGAGCTCTGAACCCTGATGCCGCAGTTTTCACATCTTTTAGCTACCTTCCTCAGGCGTTTCTGGCCAGACGGCGACGTGACGTTAATGTCATAAGTCACCAGAATCAACATCGACTGTCCTCATTTCAATACTCACTTCCAGAGAAACGGGGGGTATGCGTCAAGGTCTCCACGCATGTACCGCGCCAGTAACATTGCTTGTGCATACGGAACAAGCCCCCATGGGATTTTTTCCTTAAGAAATGGATGTGTCAGTTGTTCTTGCTTGTGCCGTTGCCATGCTGCCAACAATTTCTGTCGCGCATCATCCTTGAGATATACGGCCCCGTTTTCCTTTGTTTGAAAATCACCAGGTACAATGCTGCCAAGATTAATGAGTGACAGGACAAAGCGGTCAGCTAGTGGGGCGCGGAGCTCCTCAATTAAGTCAAGCGCTAATGACTTCCGTCCCGGCCGGATTTGATGAAGAAACCCTATGCAAGGATCTAAGCCGACCGTTTCAAGTGCAGAGGCAACGTCGCTGCAAAGTAATGTATAGCATAATGACAGCATCGCATTAACGGCGTCGAGCGGCGGCCTCCGGCTCCGTCCGCAAAACCGGAAACCTTCTTTATTGCGTAAAATCAACTCATTGAATACGTCAAAATACGCTTTGGCCGCCGATCCTTCCAGCCCCATCAGGCCGTCCAGTGATACACCGTCTTCCAGGTCTGCAAGAGTATCCTTTAAGCGGGTGATAGCGTCAAGGAGCAACTGCTTGTTGACGCGCTGCGGGTGATCCCGGAGCGTTCGCTCAATTACCCAGCGGCTGTTGTAGACCTTTCCAATTAAAAACATCCGGCCAAGACCCGCTGAGTGAATCGGATCACAGCTCCATATAAGTTGCGTCTGCCTAAGGACAACATTGCCCCGCGTCGGGCCGCATGTCCTGGCGAGGAATCTCCCTCCTGGCGTAAGAAACGTAAGGTCAATTCCTCGTTCGGCACAAGCACCCATCAGCGCCGGACTTGCTCCCTTATACCCGAAATATACGATTCCCTCGATATTATGCAGCGGTATGCGCCCAAGCGCGGTTTCCCCCTGCGAGACAACAACCGTTTCGCCATCGAGCGACAGATAGCTGTCAGCAGTTGTGACATAGAGCGTATTAAGGAGTTTTCTCACAATAATCCTCCCGCAGTTTTTGCCGGACATATACCGCTGCTGAGGCCTTCGTCAGCAGTTGGGGTTGACAAAGCTCCTGCAGCGAACAACTCTGACAGGCTTTGCGCGGTTTTACCTTTGGGGTATATCGGCGCTCCATCAGGCTGTGCATCTCATTGAGCGCCTTAATAACGCTATTCCGCAGCTGAGTATCAAACGTCACGGTTTCCCGCCTGCGGATACTTGCGTAATAAACAGCCCCCTCCGGTATATCTGTGCAGAACATCTCTTCAAGGCACATTGCCTGGGCACACAGCTGCAAGTTATCCGAGCCCGTCTCCTCCGGTTTGCCGTGCTTATATTCAACGGGGAAAATACGATACGTACCCGGGCGGCCTGCAATCGGGACCCCGTTTTCGCATTCCTCCAGTTCGACCATATCGCACACCCCGGTTACCCCCAGTCTGTAGGATTTAACAGCCATACCGCGCGAGAGGAGCAGCCGGCCACGTTTTTCGGTAAATCCCTCGTCGTGCACCCGTTCGTGCAAAAAGTGCCCGTCCTGCGTCAGCACATTTTCCTGCCAGAGTTGTTCGATATGGATCAGGGCCCACCTCCGGCGACAGAAGGCAAAATGTCGCAATCCAGAAATCAAAAGAAATTCCGATTCGTCATACGCCATCGATGACAATGGCCTCCAGCCCCGGCAGCTCCGTCAGAGTAATGTTGCCCTCAGAGTCGACGTGGAGGCTGCGATGTACCCGCGCGGAGGAATACTGCCCGTTTTTGCAGTTATGCTTCCACCACACAAGCTTGAGAACCTCCATGCTGCCCTCAGGCCTTGCAGACGACGCGTCATTGACGAAAAGCGTCCTCATGGCTTCTTTGAGCACCTCGGCATCCTCGTCGGAAAAGCCCGTTTTCTCAGCCAGCTGCACGTTGATTGAGCCGAAAGTCACGTAGATGCCCTTGTCCACACGGTGTTTCATGCCCATCGTGTCCGGGGTCTTTTGATCTGGATTTGTCTTATTCGTCTCGAGATTGACGGATTTTGTAATCTGAAGCGAAGTGATTTCAACCGGGTCAACGGAAAAAGCCGACTGGATGGTAACGGGCCCGCGGACGGGGATTGACGTCCCGCTTGCGTCGTCGCCTTTTGAAAAAGCGAAAACCTGCCCGAAGGCGCGCACGTCGAACCAGATTTCACACGCTTTTTTCGCATAACCTTCGCTGTCTTTGTCTTTCTTCAGCCGGACCAGCTCCGGGACACTGTCGGCCCGGTCCTTCAGGCTTCTGTAGGGATCCACGCGCTTGTCGTCGGACTGGACGAAGATGGGCTGTCCCATATCGAGAAGCCTGTTTCGAATTTTGCGCTTTAAGCATACGTCGGAGATTTCGCCGCGGCCGTCAAAAGTGGTGCGCGGCCGGTTGCCGTCAAGAGGGTCGCCGTTCGGATTCGCGTTCCTTACGGAAATCACCAGAGCAAAATCGATTTTATTCGTCAGCGCTGCCATTGTTTTCATCCTCCTCATTCATGGTCATTGATTTCAGAGTCTTGTCGTTTTTCGAATAAAGCTTCCTTTTCTGATTTGAATAGCCTTCGAGGAACCGTCCGTCGAGAGGTTTTTGAAGCGCCATATCCCCGGGCTCGAAAAGATTGGTTATATCGTCCATAAGCCGCGTGAAATAGGTGCCGTTTTTCAGTTTTCTCAGGTACGGAATAATCAGCCCGCTGCGCAGGGTGTTCCACGTCTCCAGAGGGCGCTGCTGAAAGCGCTGCATATACCGAACGGCGTTCGTCTGACGGCCCTTTTCCTGACCTGACAGGGCCAATTCTTCAACGACATCCGCCACGGCAAGCAACCGCCCGAACAAGTAGTTTCGTTCCGTGCTGCTTTCGTCAAGTTCCATTGGATGAACCTCCTCTTTGTCCATATAGTACTTGCGGATGAGCGCGCAGGCGATGGCTACCGCCCTTTCCCAGCCTTCCTTATCCCAGGAACCGCTTTCCTTTCGGAAGCCGGCCGGATTGACGGCGCGGCGAAACGCCGCCATCATTATGTCGGGCGGAAGCGGCCGGCGCGCGGTGATGCATGGAATCAGGCGCTTTGACAGCTGGCGTTTGAGTTTTCTGTCTCCATCGCCGCCCCGCTCGCCGTATATAAGGTCCCCAATCTCCTGCGGCAGCGGCGTTCTGGGCTTTTCCTCTAACGTGTCTTGTCGTTTCATCGGCCACTTGCAGGTGTTGTACCAGTAGCGTAGATTCTGGAGATAGTCCAGAATATCAAGCTCCTGATAATACGCTATGGACGCCCTGCCGTTGCCGGTGGTGGAGTCGAGCACCATGACGACGGCTTCCGAATGCTCTCCACGCGCCCGCTTTTCTCTTGCCTCTTCCTCCAGCTCCTTCAGCAGTCTGTTGTCATAGCCGTGGCTTCCGTCGGCGACGGCCTTTGCCTGCCTTGCCATTGTTCTAACCTGCGGCTTTGTTTCCTCCGGCAGCGGCGCGAACTCATCATCCTCCGGGTCATATTTCGTTATATCCGGGAGGATTTCCGCCCCTGTGCCCCATGTGAGTAGAACCGTATTCCGGTCGAGATATCTCCCCTGTCGCCTTATGAGCCATTTGAGCGTGTTGTGCGCTTTCAGCGTCGCTTCAACGCTGACCGATGCGGCGTTTGCAGCGTCTTCTAAAAACCGTCCTTGGCAGTTGAATTTATTCATAGAGATAAGGTATAACGTGCTATATGCTGTTGGATGCTTCCTGGCCGTGGGGAGCGTTCGTCCCAAGGTGTAACATAACGTCTTATCCACCGCAGCCATGCATTTTTCATTAAAATACTTTTTCCAACTGTCAAGTACGGCGTCATTACGCCACAGCTCATTTGGCTGCGCGCCGAGAACACAGAAACGGACACTGTCCTTCCACTTTACCTTTTTCTCAGACAATGCCTTCTCAATATCGTCCTTCAAAGTCCCCTTCGCAAGATAGCTATGAACGGCATGTACCGCATTTGGGGCGCCAAAATTGCACCAGTCGGACAGAATCTCCATTTGCTTTTTCGTTCCAAGATATTTGATGCTGTCAAATATCGGGTGCGGCGATACAGGGTTTTGCCGGGCGACTCCGGACAAAAGCGTACACGGCACTAAAATAATCTGCCCTTCCGGCGTACGATCGGCATCCACAAAATCCCCGTCGGCGCTAAGCGTCACAGTGAGTTCCATTTCATCCGCAATAAACCCCGGCGAAGGAAGCGGGTTAGGGGCGTCGGGCGACACCGCATCCGTCCGCGCGGCGTTTTCGTACGTCTCGCAGAGTTTTTGAATCCAGCTCACAATTCACCCGCCTCCTCAGCGATGGCCCGAAGTTCATCGTCGTCGTCGATGAGCGACGCGTTTTTGCCAAGCACGAACTGTTTTGCTTTCACGCCTGTACGGATAATGCGCAGGGGGTAACGGTCGTCTCCCTCTTTGAAGATCTCGGGGCGCGGGAATTTAATGCGCCCGTCCTTCATGACGACATGCCAGAACCGAACGCCAATTTCGTCCCGCCCCGTCTCGTCGGGATAGTTGAAGCCGTGGAACATCAGACCCAGGGACAGCTCGCCGTAATTGTCGTAGTAGCCTTCGCCCTCATCGAATTTACACGGCACCACATATCCCTGACACTCCCGCGTCCCCAGAAAGATGTCGCGCCGCCCGCCGCGTTCCACCATCCGCTTTGCGATGTTATGGTGCTTGTTCTCATTTCGGTCCTGTTCAAACTCAGGGCGGTACTCGTTAAACTCAAAATGCGCGCGGACGCGATATCGCACGTCGCGCAGGTAGGTATAAATCGCCAGTGCCGGCTTCTTTTCATCCACCAGATTTATCGGGCGCATATTTTTCGATTCCGTTCGGATCGGGTTCATAACGCGCACTTCGTCCACATACCAGATAATCGTCGGCTTCCAATAGATGGACTCCACAATTCCTTTCAGCGCCTGATAAGTCGGCACCAGCATCGTGCATTTTTCTCCGCCTACCTTTGTGAGCGGGTCGGTAAACAAGGCGTAACGGCCGTAGACTTCAAACTCAATCTGATTCCGCAAGATGCCACCTCCTTCCCTTTGCGCGATCTGCCTGTCCATACCTGAGTCCCTCCTTTCAGCAGATGTTTTCAATAGTTGAGAAAGCCCATTTCCTGCTCCTGCCTTATGAGCCCAAGCGCCTTCGAGTCGTAATACGCCTCCCTGATTGCATAAAGGCCCGTTTCACCCAGCGGGAACAAAACCCCGTCGCGGGCAAGGCGTTGTATCGCGCTTCGACGGATGGCCACGGAATAAAGCTGCGCCTGACGCAGTGTCCGTATCCGCTCCCTGAGCGGCTGCTCGGCGCACAAAAGCGCGGCAAGCTCTCTCCCCTTCCCGTAAGGTGTTAAAACGTTAACCGTATCCTCGTCAATGACACGAAATGCATTCCCCGCCGTGCTGAACGCCTGAAAAAGCCTTAGGTCTTTACACTTTCGTCCTGTCTGAGGGTCAAACTCCGTTTCTTTCCGAAGCTCCTGATTGGAACCGAGCATGTCCGTCAGGGTAATCTCAAGTTTTTTGTCCCAGAAATAATCAAAATGCTTAGCCGGATAACTCTGCTCTTCACAGGACAGGTACTGCTCAAACACCTCGGGAGAGTCGAGCGCCGCGCCCTCGCCTTCGGCACATAACTGAACGGCTGAGAGCGTTGCTCTGAGACCTTTGGAGATTTCCTCCAGCGGCCCGAGGTTTTCGGCGGTAAGATGCCATACATAAACGTCGCCGCCGTCCGGCCAGTCGAAATGCCTGTTGCAGCGGCCCGCCGCCTGCAATATGCTGGGCAAGCCCGCGAGGCTGCGAACAACGCAGGGAAAACTGATATCCACCCCGGCTTCGATGAGCATGGTGGATACACAAATAACACGACGCTTTTTCTCCTTAAGCAGACGTTTCATCCGTTCTATCTGGCTCAGGCGGTGCGCCGGGCAAAGGTTGGTGCTCAAGTGGATGCATTCCGCATCAAGCTGCGACGCGCTGATCAAGTTTTCGATGAAACCGAACAGCTTTGCGGCAACCGCTTTGGTATTGACAATGACCAACACGGATCCGTATCGCTCCGCGAGCGCGGCGATATCCCTGGCCGCCTCATCGTTATTGCGCGGGCGGCGGGTCTCGTCAATCAGCTTTGTTCTTTTAAGTACACTTGTCATCTCATCCGACAACTTATCGGGCAGAAGCGGTTGAGACGGCAGATTCAGCTTCGGCTGCGTCGCCGTACAAAGCAGCACCGTGCAGTCGAGCACCGAAGCAAGAAATTGCATGGCTCTTTCAAAGAGCGTTCGGCAGTGCTTCGGGAGCGCCTGAATCTCGTCAAAGATGAGCACGGACCTGGCCAGCCGGTGCAACCTGCGGGCGCACGTGTTTTCGGCGCGGTAGAGCGTATCCATAAACTGCACAACAGACGTCATGATAATCGGCGCGTCCCAGCGCTCCGTCAGCAAAAGGTGTTCCTGCTCCTTCCGCTCGCCATCCTCGCCTTCACGCTCTGAGGTAAAAACGCCGTAATGCTCAAGTATCCCGGGGTAACCGTCGAGAGCCCGCCGCAGCTCGTCGCTGTTTTGCTCCAATATGGTGTTGTAAGGGATGATATACAAAATGCGCGAGCGATTTTCCGTCACCGCGGCATGGTTTAGAGCATAACGAAGGCTTGAGAGCGTTTTACCGCCACCGGTCGGCACAGTCAGCGTGTATATGCCCGGCGGGTAAACCGCCGCATCCTTACAGGCGTCGGATATTTTCCCGCGGATTTGTCCGATAACGGACTCTCTGCTATATCCTTTCAGCCGGCGCTCCAATCTCTCCGACAAATCATGCCAGTCTGTCCGCTCCTCCTCCTGGAAGGGATCCTCATTCTTTTCAAAGCAGGCGGTATCCCAGCGGTCGGCATCCACAACAATGCTGAGCAGGATCCGGGCAAGCATCCCCTGCGTATACGGCCAAAGCTGACGTTCCATACGGCGCAGCAGCGTCGCCACCTCGCTGCATGCCTTTTGAAACAAGTCGTCCAGCTCCGTTTCCGTTGCGATTTCCTTTAAAAAGAAAGACACCGCTTCCTGGTACTGGAGCCTGTCCTTGTCTTGCCGGAGACTGTCTAAATAAGGAGAATGCGTATCGGGGCCGACACAGTCCGGCAAACCGCCGTGATGCCCCCGAACGGCCAGAGACAATATCTGCGCCGTTATGGCTTCGAGGTTCTTTCCGCTGCCATACCAGCGTTCATACGCATAAATCGCACCTGTCGGCGTATGATAAACGCTTCCTCGTTTCGCCGTATCATACGGATTGAGTGCCGCCTTTTTGAGATATTCCTGAAAATTGGAGCTTCCTTTTCCCATATCGTGAAGAAGGCCGGCAAGTCTGGCCGCAGATTCCAGGCCGACATTTTTACCGCTCCGCTGCGAAAGCAGACTTACATTTATTAAATGATCTTTCAGCATTTGCTCTGCTTTATCCTGCTTTCGAATATGTGCAAGCATGTCTGACCTCCTCCCGCGCTTTAAGCAGGCGGAAAAAGCGATTCATTTCGCGCGCGCTCGACAGTTTCAGTATATTTCCATTTATGGGTTATTTCAACAACTTTCCTCTTTAGTGCGATGATTTTGTGACAATAAAACCCACAAGCCATTTGCACTATCGCGCCACAAGCAAGCAAAAAAACAAAAACCCCTGTAACCGTAACGGTTACAGGGTTTTATGTTGACTTTTTTTCGCGATTACCTCAATCCAAACTGAGCCTTAGCAACAGCTCTCCCGCCTTGGAAAGTAACAATAGCGTTTCCTCCTAATGAGTTGCCCTCCCACATATAGAGCTCTGTTACATATGTAAATCCCATACCTAAGTCAGCTCGTGAAAGCAGCTCCCCACCGCTGCCCAATATATCGCAGACTTCCCGATACGTCATGCCCATTTCTATTGCGTCAAACTGGGCAAGCGTAATTTTATCCTGCCGATATACGACTTCCGCAGGTTCCCTTGGCATTACACACACCAGTACGATTGAGATTACTAAGAAGACAGCCGAGATTGGTAAAAGGATACAAGCAAGTCTTCTCCTTATCTGCTTTGACTTAACAGCAGAAAAGCCGCACTTTGGACAATAATAGCTATTAAGCCATGCACCGCACCGAATACATCTTTTGTCTATATTGTCGCTGGGCGCCGTAGGGCATCCGCAATGAACACACTGCTGTGATTTATCGCTGATTTCCTTGCCGCATTCCCGGCAGTTTATGAGCGCCATCCTTATGCCCCCTTCGTGTGATTGGTTTCGCGTGTCTTCGACAGTTTAAGTATATTCCAGTATCAGGAATTTTCAACTAGTAGCTTTCTAACTACGACCGTTTTACGACACCAAATCACGCATAGATACACTGGCGCAATAATACAGATAGCAAAAACCCTGTAACCGTAACGGTTACAGGGGTTTGCAGATGACCCGTCGGAGATTCGAACTCCGGACACCCTGCTTAAAAGGCAGGTGCTCTGCCTGCTGAGCTAACGGGTCACACCAGCTGGGATGGCAGGAATCGAACCTGCGAATGCCAGAGTCAAAGTCTGGTGCCTTACCGCTTGGCGACATCCCAATATCGCACGCTCTGGCTATCCGGGTAAAAAAGGTATTTATTATTCAGCCCTTCCGGATCGGAAGGACTGAATGTTAAGGGTGGGAGAAGGGACTCGAACCCTCGACCCCCGGATCCACAATCCGATGCTCTAACCGACTGAGCTACACCCACCATTTGGGACATTCTATATGCTTGTCTTCCCCACCGGGAACGCATTATGCTGCCCCTGACGGGGCTTTTGGCACGCCAAAAGGGATTCGAACCCCTGACCTACTGCTTAGAAGGCAGTTGCTCTATCCAGCTGAGCTATTGGCGCGTATATCGAAAAAAGAGCGGGTGATGGGAATCGAACCCACGCGGCCAGCTTGGAAGGCTGGAATTCTACCACTGAACTACACCCGCATTATCGCCCCGTCTCTTTTCGCCACACTCACGCGGTGTGACAGCTTAAAGATAATAGCATTGTTTCGCTATCTTGTCAACAGGTTTTTATCGCAATAAGCGCACTGCCCGGGCGCGCCAGGTTTTGCCAGTTTCGGCAGATACGGCTCTTTTTTCGTGATGCACCGCTCGTTGACGCACACGCCCTCCGTGTTGTCCCGCAACGGCTCTGCCGGGATGCGCGGCATGTGCGTCATCTTGTAAAGCAGCGCCATGCGGATAAACATGCCCAGCCGCGCCTGCTCGAAATACGCCGCGCGCGGGTCGTCGTCCACGTCCCGGGCGATCTCCTCAAGGCGCGGCAGCGGGTGCATGACGAGCAGGTCCTCCTTTGCGGCCATGAGCTTGCGCCGGTTGAGGATAAAGACGTTTTTAAGACGCTCGTATTTGGCGGGGTCGTCAAACCGCTCGCGCTGCACGCGGGTCATGTAGAGAATGTCAAGCTGCGGGAGAACGGACTCGAGGTTCGTCGTCTCGATGTACTTCTGGTTGAGCTGCTTGAGGTGCGCAAGCATATAGTCGGGGATCGACAGCTCCCGCGGCGAGATGAGGTAGAAGCTGATCTCGGGGAACCGGGACAGGGCCAGCACGAGGGAGTGGATCGTCCGCCCGTAGAGCAGGTCCCCGCAGAGCCCGACGGTGAGCTTTTCAATCGCGCCGCGCTTCCGGCGGATGGTCGTCAGGTCCGTGAGGGTCTGCGTCGGGTGCAGGTGGCCGCCGTCGCCGGCGTTTATGATGGGGACTTCGGAATACAGCGACGCCGCCAGCGCCGCGCCCTCGTACGGGCTGCGGATGACGATGGCGTCGGCGTACGAGCTCATCATGCGGACGGTGTCGGCAAACGTCTCGCCTTTCGCCGTGGACGTGGCGCTCGGCTCGGAAAACCCGAACACGCTGCCGCCGAGGCGCATCATCGCCGCCTGAAAGGAGAAATTCGTGCGGGTGCTCGGCTCAAAAAACAGCGTGGCCAGAACCTTGCCGCTGCAGGCAAGGCTGTACGCCTTCGGGCGCGCCATGATGTCCTCGCACAGCGCGTAAAGCTCCTCCCACAAGGGCATCGACACGTCTTCAATGCTGATGAGATGCCGAAATGCCAATCAGCACCAACTCCCTTCGCGTTCTTTCTATCTTACCATGCCCTCCCCCGCCGCACAAGACCTTTTTCGCCATTCCCCGCGCCAAAACGCGCCCTCCTTTACCAAAAAAAGCGGGAGCGCTTTACAGCGCCCCCGCATTATACATTAAAACACTACGCCGATTATTGGATGCCCGGCAGGGAGGGAATCCCGGCAAAGCCGCGCTCGAGCTCCTCGTCGGTGGGGATGGTGTCCGTCATGGTGCCGCTCAAATACGAGGCGTAGGCCGACATATCGAAGTAGCCCGTTCCGGACAGGCAGAAGAGGATGGTCTTTGCCGTCCCCTCCTCCCTGCAGCGCAGCGCCTCGTCGATGGCGACGCGGATGGCGTGGGCCGACTCCGGCGCGGGCAGGATGCCCTCCGCCTTCGCAAAGAACGTCGCCGCCTCGAACACCGACGTCTGCTCGACGGCGCGCGCCTCGTCGATAAACCCGTCGTGGTACAGCTGGGAGATAATCGGGCTCATGCCGTGATAGCGCAGCCCGCCCGCGTGGTTTGCCGGAGGCATGAAGCCGGAGCCGAGCGTGTACATCTTCGCAAGAGGCGTGACCTTGCCCGTGTCGCAAAAGTCGTAGGCAAACTTCCCGCGCGTCATGGACGGGCAGGAGGCGGGCTCGACGGCGATGAAATGCGGCGCCGTCTTTCCGGCAAGGCGGTCGGCCATAAACGCGGACATGATGCCGCCGAAGTTGGAGCCGCCGCCGGCGCAGCCGATGACGATGTCGGGGTACTCGTCAATCTTCTCCAGCGCGGCCTTCGCCTCAAGGCCGATGACCGACTGGTGCAAAAGCACCTGATTGAGCACGCTGCCGAGGACGTAGCGGTACCCGTCCGTCGTGACGGCGACTTCGACGGCTTCGGAAATGGCCGTGCCGAGGCTGCCGTTGCTGTCGGGGTTTTCGGCGAGCATCCGGCGGCCGACTTCCGTCGTGTCGGACGGGGAGGGGATAATCGTCGCCCCGTACGTCTCCATCACGGCCTTGCGGTAGGGCTTTTGCTGCGCCGAGACCTTGACCATATAGACCTTGCACTCAAGGCCAAAGTAAGCGCACGCCATGGACAGCGCCGTGCCCCACTGGCCGGCGCCCGTCTCGGTGGTGACGCCCTTGAGGCCCTGCTTCTTCGCGTAATACGCCTGCGCCAGCGCCGAGTTGAGCTTGTGGCTGCCGGACGTGTTTCCGCCCTCGTACTTGTAGTAGATGCGGGCGGGCGTGCCCAGCGCTTTTTCGAGGTTGTAGGCCCGAAACAGCGGCGAGGGGCGGTACATCCTGTAGTAGCTGAGCACTTCGTCCGGAATTTCAATGAAGCGGTCTGTGTCGTTGAGCTCCTGTCTCACGAGCTCGTCGCAGAAGACGGGAGCGAGGTCTTCCGCCGTGACGGGTTTGAGCGTCGCGGGGTGGAGGATGGGGCGGTGGTCCGTCTTCATATCAGCCCGGACATTGTACCACGCCCGCGGGATATCCTCTTCGCTCAAAACGATTTTGTAGGGGACTTTCTTCGACATAGCTGTTTCTCCTTTCAAAATTTTTTTTCGCGCAGAATCCCGTGCGGGCGCGTCAGGACTTTTGGCTAACAAAAAAAGCTCTTGCCCCAACGCTGGGACAAGAGCATAGACTCCTGCGGTACCACCCGGCTTGGCGTACTTTTTGCGATACGCCCACTCTGCGCACACTATCATGTGCCGGCATTTGTTAACGGAGCGCCCTTCTCCGTCTTCCCTACTCGGCCCAAAGCCTTTCAGGTCGCCCTCCTGAGCCCATTCACGTCATCTCCCGTACCGCACTCACACCAGACGGCGGCTCTCTGAGACGGGGCAAATGAACGCTACTTGCTCTCAGTCAACGGTTTTTGAGTATGATATTGCCATTATATGTATTTTTGCCGCGATGTCAAGTGTGCAATATTCCCATTTATCCGCGTCTTAATACCCGAATTTATGTTTATTTTGCCCATGCGCGCTGATTTTTCATTGTAAAGCACCCCCCATGGCGTTATAATGCTTGTATGAATTTCCGGTCATACCGGATGAATCTGGGAGGTCTGTTATGTACAGCCAGTTTTCACAGCCGTGCCCCGTCATTTTCGGGCGCGGGGCGATTGCCGCCCTCGGCGAAAAAATCGCCGAGCTCGGCTGCAAAAAGGTTTTATGCGTATACGAGTCGGGCGTGGAGCAGGCCGGCATCGCCGACCGCGCCATAAAAATCATCCGCGACGCGGGGGCCGACGTCGTCTCGTTCAAGGGCGTCGTCCCAGATCCGACGACGGACGTCGTCGACGAAGGCGGCGCCATCGCGCGGAGAGAGAACGCCGACTGCATCGTCGGCATCGGCGGCGGCAGCAGCATGGACACCGCCAAAGCCATCTCCATCCTCTTGACGAAGCCCGGCCAGGCGAAGGATTACGTCCTCGCCGCCCCGATTTTCGTCGACACGAAAACGCCGGTCATCCTCGTGCCCACCACGGCGGGCACGGGCAGCGAAGTGACGAGGGTCGCCGTCATCACGCGCCCGGACGTCAACGCCAAGTGGAGCGTGTTCGTCAACACCACCTGCGCCATCGTCGACCCCGAGCTGACGCTCACTCTCCCGCGCTCGCAGACGGCCACGACGGGCATGGACGCGCTCTCCCACGCCATGGAGGCCATGACCGGCAAAAACCCCAACCCGCACAGCGACCTCGTGGGCGAGGCGGCCATCCGCAAGATCGCGAAAAACCTCGTCACCGCGTATAACGACCCGTCGAACATCGAAGCGCGCTCGGAGATGTCCCTCGCCGCCACCTTCGCGGGCCTCGCCTTCAACGACCCCATCACCCACGTCGGCCACGCCATCGCCGACGCCCTCTCCTGCCGCTACCACACCCCGCACGGCTACAACTGTGCCATCGCCCTGCCGGCCGCGATGCGCCTCGTCGCCCCCGCCGTGCCGGAGAAAATGCGCGTCATCGCCGAGGCCATGGGCGCGGCGCTCAACGGCTCGGAGACGGGCGAGGAGCTGGGCAGAATCGTCGCCGATAAAATCCGCGAGCTGATGCGGCAGATCGACCTCAAGCCGCTGTCTCAGCTCGGGTGCAAGCGCGAGGACGTCCTTGCTCTCGCGCCGGACGTGGTGGCAAACCACCTGTCAAGCTACTGCCCCGTCCCCGTCACGGAGGACGTCGCGAGAGACCTGCTCGCCGAAGTCTACGACGCGTATTAATCTCATAAGTTTCAGGCGCGCCGCCCTACAGCGGCGCGCCTGATGCGTTAGGCGGCGCGAAGGCTCAATGCGGCGGCAAAGCAAAGCGCCGCCGGCGCGCTGAAATCCAAAACCGCGCCGGGCGGCGGTGTGTCCGCACCATCTCACGCGCGTGCGATGAGCAACACGACGCGAAAACCTCAATAGCGCGCCGACTTTGCGAAAGATTCAGAAACGCGACAGCAGCGCGAAGCTCAAAGCGCGCCTGCACAAAGCACCTCGGGCGGCGAAATCCAAAATCGCGCCTGGTGGCATTTTGTCCGCGCCGCCTCACGCGCGGGCGATGCAGCAACAAGATGCGAAAATCTCAATAGCGCGCCCGGGCGGCGAAGCTTAAACCGGCGCTTCAGGCACAGCGCCGCGCCGCCGGCGCGCGCCATCTCAATAACCGCTCAGGCAATTTCTAAACCGCGTCAAAACGCGCCGGACAATACGCATCACCTCAAAAACGCGCCGGGCGGCGCGTTTTTGACATAAAAAGCACTTCCGGGCGGCCGTCTGGCCGCCCGGATATATTTTGAATCCTTATTCAATATCCTCCACGACGGTTTCCGGAGGCTTTTCGAGCTGCTGCGGGTAACGCATGTAGCTGCGCAGGTACTTGATGCACTGGGCGAGGTAGAACCCGTCGGTGATGCGGTCGTCGACCGTGACGGTGAAGTCGACGTACTTGCGCTCGGCGACGCTGCCGTCGGGCTGCACCTCGTAGGCCCGGCGCTTGATGCCGAAGGAGAGGAACATCGGGATATGCCCGAAGTTGTAGAGGTGGTGCACCACGGGCTTTATGCCCACCGAGCCGAGGTCGGTCACGAAGAGCGACGCGTGGAAAATGCTCGTGTCGATGAGTACTTTCGGCATCAGCCCGAAGTAGTCGAGGAATTTCAGCGCGCCCATCGCGAAAGCGACGGCAAGGCGCGGCGCTTTCGAGAGGATTTTCGCCGCCACGTCGGCGTTGCCTTCCTTCTGGGCTTTCACGGCCTTGACGGCCTCGTCGATCTTGCGGTAGACGTCGTAGAGCGTGTCCGTCTTCTCAAAGCGCACCTTGATGGACGACTCCACGCCCGAGGTGGACATGTCCTGCTTGACGATCATCGTCACGTCGACGTGGTAATGGTGATAGAGCCGCTGGCCGGCCACGAACCGGTTGAGGTGCGGCATCTGGCTGACTAGGCGGACGTACGCGGCGATGAAGATGTGCAGCATCCCGAGGCCGGGCATCCCCTCCGCGCGCTTCTGGCGGATGTATTTTTCAATCTCGGTGATTTCGATGGAGTCCATGTAGGCGTTGTTGGCCTCGTTGCTTTTCTTCATGATGAAGCAGCCGATCGTGCTGTAGGGCTCCACCGTGCGAAGGAGGCGGCCGTCGTAACGGTCCCCAAAACGGCGTTTGCGTGTGCTCATTGTCTCCCACCTTTGCCCGAAGGATAGCAGGCCCGTCTCTTCCTCATCATTATGCGGCGCGCGGGCGGAATATCAGTATCCTTCGCCTCGAATTGTGTTAAAATAAGGGTGTGGTGCGTTCGGCGAGCGTGTCGTCGTTGTAAATCCAGTCGCGCACGTGCGTCGTCTGGAACTCCCTTTTGCTGATGCGCGTGACGACGCGCGTGATGCCGGCGTTGATAATCAGCCGGCGGCACATGGCGCACGGCGAGACGTTCTCTATGTACGCGCCGGACGCCGCCTCCACGCCGACGAGATAGAGCGTGGCGCCCACCATGTCGCGGCGCGCGGCGGAGATAATCGCGTTGGCCTCGGCATGGACGCTGCGGCACAGCTCGTACCGCTCCCCGCTCGGAATCTTCAGCTTCTCGCGCGTGCAGTAGTCGAGGTCGATGCAGTTTTTGCGCCCGCGCGGCGCGCCGTTGTAGCCGGTGGCGATGATTTCGTCGTTGACGACGATCAGCGCGCCGTATTTGCGCCTTATGCAGGTGGAACGCTCAAGCACCGTTTCGGCGATGTCGAGATAGTAGTTTTCCTTATCTGTCCGTTCCATGCCGCTTCACCGCCCGTTTGACGAAAATTCTCATTTTTCGGATTTGTTTTCTTATTATACTTGCCATCTCCCGCCGGGTCAAGCATTGCGCCGCATCCGGAATGAGGCACTTTCCCGCAGGGCGCGCGCCGAAGCGCGTTTCACGGCGTTTTGGCCACGCACTGCCGCCCAAACCGCCCCGGTTTGTGGATTGAGCACGAAAAGCGAAAAAGTACTTGCATTTTTGGAGCGCTTGTGCTAGTATACATAAGCGATGTGCGCCTGTAGCTCAGCTGGATAGAGTGCACGGCTACGAACCGTGAGATCGGGGGTTCGAGTCCCTCCAGGCGTGCTTGAATAATAAGAGGACGAGGGTTTTGAACAAGAGTTCAAAACCCTCGATTTTTTATTACACATTTCGACTTTTTATTTGAATAACGGTTCAACACGCTGCCCGCCCCTGCGGGCCGGTGTTATACCCGCCGCGCCGCTTACACTGCGGATGCGCCGAGCCAACGCTGCGCCGCGTACGCTGCGGGTGCCACGAGCCACCGCCGCGCCGCAACAGTTGCAGATACGTCGCGCCGCGCTGCAGCCGCCGCGCTACAGGGCGGACTGGGCGGCCTTCACGTCCGCGACGAGCGGGCCGATGGCCGCGCGGTCTGTAAAATCGACGTCCTGCCCGAAGCCAAAGCTATTTAGCATCGCCCTGTCGCTTTCGCTCAGGGCGCTTTCCGGCTGTTTGCGCAGCATATTTGTCATGATCTTCATGACGAGGCGGTGGAAAAAGCCCATTTTGGACAGGTACATCCCGCCGCGGAAATGGTACAGGCGCAGCTTTTCATACAAGGCGGGCGGCAGCGTCTTCTTCAGGCCGCTTTGGAGGGTCTCCACGTTCTTTGGAATGCTCACGTCGATCAGGCCGACGGTAAACAGGAACAGCTTCTTGTCCCCAACGCGCCCTAAGTTCTTTGTCAGCAGGGAGATACCATTGACCCGCCCGGCGTAGAGTCCGCCGCCGTAGACGATAACGCCGTACCCGTCCAGATCGGCCGGGCTGACATCCCCGGCGGGCAGCAGGTTCGCCCCCAGCTCCTCCGCGATCCACTTGGCGTACTTTTCCGTTGAGCCGTAGCGCGACGCGTAGATGACGGCCGTTTTCATTTTTCCCCATCCCTTCTTTTTTATCGGGCGCCCGCCCCGGCTGCCGGCTCACTTTAGCGCCGCGCGGCTGCCCGCACGCTGAAACGCCGTTTGCTTCGTTTATTGTAAGTCCGCTGCCGCGCACTGTCAATTCTTACCGTTTCCGCGGCGGCGCGTTTTCTCCCGGCGCGCGAATTTTCCGGAAGATGGCGCGGGAAGATACATTTATCTTGATTGTTGGACGAGAATGGAATATAGTAGAGCTATAAAAAGCAGTTAATGGAGGTATTGTCAGAATGGGCAATCGCTTAAGCGGAAAGGTCGCGCTTGTAACAGGTTCCGGTCAGGGCATCGGCCGCGCCATCGCCATCGCGCTGGCGCAGGAGGGCGCCAAGGTTGTCACGAACAACCGCGGCCCCGTCAAGAAGAACACCGCCAACCAGCTCACCGAGGAACACCTGAAAAAGCTCACCCCCGAGCAGCTGAAGTGGTATAACGAAGAAATCGAAAAATACACCGGCGACGCCGAGACAACCGCGCAGAAAATCCGCGAAATGGGCTACGAGGCCACGGCCGTTTTCGGCGACATCGTCAGCTTCAACGATGCCAAGAGAATCGTCGACACCGCCGCGGAAATCTACGGCTCGGTGGACATCGTCGTCAACGTCGCCGGCGCCTTTGGCTTCGCCCCCATCGAGAAGATTGACGAAGCGCTGTGGGACAAGGTCACCGGCGTCAAGCCGAAGGGCTACTTCAACATCATCCGCCACGCCGTCCCCTACATGCGCAAAAAGAAGTGGGGCCGCATCATCAACTGCTCCTCCCCGGCGTGGATGGGCGGCGGCATCCGCCAGGCCGAGTACTGCACGGCCAACGCCGGCACCGTCGGCCTGACGTGGGCGCTCGCCGAAGAGCTGGCCGACGACAACATCACGGTCAACGCCTTCTGCCCCGGCGCCAAGACGCGCGCTTCCGTCGACATGGAGCTGTTCGACAAGGTCGTCGACGAGGACGCCAAGTCCACAAAGACGGGCGAGCCGATTATGAAGTACGATGACAGCCGTCCCCCCGAGCTCTTCGCCGCCTTCATCCCGTACCTGTGCACCGACGAGGCCGCGCACGTGACCGGCTCCGTCTTCATGACGATGGGCACGTTCATCGCCCGCTATGAAAACCCCTACGTCATCCGGGACAAAGCGCTGTTTAACCCCACCGGCGAGGCGTGGACCGTCGACACCCTCATCGAAAAAGCGCCCGAGACGCTGTTTAAAGACTACAAGAACTTCCTCCAGAAATAACGCCAAGGCGCCCTCACAAGGCAGGGCGCCTTTTTGCTTTCTTTTCGGTATGGATAAATTTAATAATAATATCCATTATTATTTTAGTGCAAATGCCAGTTCCATTTCTTCCAGAAATATGCTACATTGGTAACGGAATAATCCTCAGACAGACAGGTAGAATAAACGCGTCAGTATGGGAGGTACTGAAAAATGATTGAGAGAAGCAGCGTTTACAAGTGCAGCGTTTGCGGAAACATCGTCGAAGTGCTCCACGTCGGCGGCGGCACGCTCGTGTGCTGCGGCAAGGAGATGGTGCTCCAGAAGGAGAACACCGTCGACGCGGCGGTTGAGAAGCACGTCCCCGTCGTCGAGAAGATCCCCGGCGGCGTGCGCGTCACGGTCGGCTCCGTCGAGCACCCCATGACGGAAGAGCACTACATCCAGTGGATCGAGGTCCTCACGGCCGACAAAGTCTATCGCAAGTACCTCAAACCCGGCGAAAAGCCCGTCGCTGAATTTCTCCTCGAGGAAGACGTCGTCTGCGCGCGCGAGTACTGCAACCTGCACGGCCACTGGCGCGGCTAGGGCCGAGGGGAGAGCGCCATGGAAAAGAAAGCGCTGTTTAAGATCTCCTACGGCCTCTATGTGGTTGGCTCAGAAATTGACGGAAAATTCGCCGGCAGCGTCGTCGATGCGTTTATTCAGTCCACCAGCACCCCACCGACGGTCATCCTCTGCAGCATCAAGGCCAACCAGACGAACGAGGCCATCCGCCAACGCGGGGAATTCACCGTCTCCATCCTCGGGGAGGACGTGGACCCCTTCGTCATCGCCAATTTCGGCTTCCAGTCCGGGCGCAACGTGGACAAGTGGGCCAACGTCCCGCATAAAATCGTGGACGGGCTGCCCGTCTTGGAAAAGGCCGTGGCGTTTTTGCGCTGCCGCGTGACGGAGGCGAAGGAGCTGTCCACACACACCGCCTTCTTCTGCGACGTCACCGACGCGTGGCTCGGCGAAGGCGAGCCGCTCATCTACGGCGATTACCAGAAGAGCATGAAGACAAAAGCGATGGAGGCTTTCAAGGCCTTCAAAGAGAAAAAGGCTTAAAGCCCGCAATACAAAGGAAGAAAAGGAGTCATCACCATGGCTGTTAAAAACGCAATGACCGCCGATTTCCTGCGCTCGGCTTACGGCGGCGAGAGCATGGCGCACATGCGCTACCTGTACTGGGGCGACATGGCCGAAAAGGAAGGGTTCCCGAACGTCAAAAAGCTGTTTGAGGCCATCTCGTACGCCGAACGCGTCCACGCCGGCAACCACTTCAGAGAGCTCGGCGGCGACACGGCGGCGGACGCCACCGTCACGGCCGGCGCCGTCTTCGGCGTGGGCAAGACGGCGGAAAACCTCGTCGGCGCCATAAACGGCGAGCTGCACGAGGTGGAACAGATGTACCCCGTCTACCTCGAGGCGGCGCGCTTCCAGAGCGAAAAGGGCGCGGAGCGCAGCTTCCACTTCGCGCTCGAGGCCGAAAAGATCCACGCAACGCTCTTCCAGCAGGCGCTCGACAGCGTCAAGGCGGGCAAGGACATCCAGTGCCAGGCGGTGTATATCTGCCCGGTCTGCGGCCACACCGTGCTCGACGAAGCGCCGGACAAATGCCCCGTCTGCGGCGCGCCGAAGGCCAAATACGTCGCTTTTTAACATTTCTCCTCTTATTCTTTCTTATAGAAATGCCGTGCGCCGAAAAGGCGCACGGCATTTTTTCGCCGGAGCGTGAGATTTCCGAACCTCTCTTTGTGGCGGCAGGTAGCCGGTTTGGGCTGCATCTCCCGGCAAATCGGGCGGCTATCTTCTTGACAGCTGAATGTACTGGGCGACCAGAAAGAAGTTTTTCAGATCCTCCTCGTCCAGCCCGCGGTAGACGAACAAGTCGTCATAGACAGGAATCACTTTAGTTATGTCTTCGCTTTCAATGTGAAATTCCCCGCTGGACAAGTCGATGCCGATTAAAATGTCACCCATGCGGTAGCATTTTATATCCGGCACGGCCCCCTCGGGCAGCTTGCCGCGGAACCATTCGTTTTCCAGAATATTTGCCTCAACGACTTTGCGGAACTCTTCGCTGTCAAAAGTCTCATGAGGGTATTTCTCCCTGAAATATGCGTCCACCTCCGCCCCCGTCTTCCGGTTGGGGCGCAAACCGGCGTGATGGGCCTCATAGAGCCGCTTCCACTCCGCGATCATTTCGGGCGTCGCTTCGGTTGTGAGCACAGTAAATCACATCCCAAGTATCCAATTATATACATTTCACAACGCTCATTATATCGTAAATACTTCGAAAGTAAATAAGCAAACGCTGTTCCCCCTGAGCCGCCAAGCAAAAACGCCTCCGCGACAAGCGGAGGCGTTTGCTTTTTATTCGTCTAGTCGCGGAGCAGGTAGCCCTCCGCGTCGTAGTACTCCTTGCTGCTGAGGATGATGATGCCCTCCACCAGCCCCCATATCGCGGACACGAAGGAGAGAATCCCGAAGGACAACACGGTAATCAGCAGCTGCGCGATGGCTTTCGACTTATAGCCGAGGTAGAAGTTGTGGGCGCCGAAAGCGCCGAGCAGGATGCCAAACAGCCCGGCGGCGATGCGCGACTTCGTCCCGTACACGGGAGCTTCGCCGTACGGCGGCTGGTCAGACACCTGCGCGCCGCACTTCGGGCAGAACGCGGCGTCCTCCGGCAGCGGCTTTCCGCAGTAGGCGCAAAACCGCCTATCCTCCCGCCTCTCCCCGCACCGGGGGCAGACAGCCGTAGAATCGTCCAGGTAATATCCGCATCTCCGGCAGTACATCAGAAGACCTCCTCCGTCATCGGGCGCCCGGCGCTGATCGCCGGTCTTGCATCATTCTTATCATACCACAGCGCGCCCGGAATGGAAACGCCGGCTTTACGCGACGACGACGCGGATTTTGCCGCCTTCCGCGGCGGTGCGGTCGGCGTAGATGGTGAGCGTCTCGGAGAAGGAGCGGGCGTCCGCCAGCGACTTAAACCAGGAGCTGCCGGCCTTGTTGTAGCACTCCACCGCGTCGGAGACGGGGTACGTCTCGCCGCCGACGGTGACGTACGTCTTGCCGTCCTTTGTAAAGAAGTCCGAACGCCTGACCGTGCCGAGCTTCGTCAGAACTACCACCCTGGCCGATTCGTCGCTGCCGACGGGAAGCACCACGCCGCCGAAGTCGCCCGTGGCAAACGACGCGCCCGTGATGGCAGGCCCCACGCTGCCGCGGCTGTTTACGACGGTGACGGTGGTGTTTTTATGCGGGATTGGTTTTCCTTCTTTATCTACTGGTTCATCGCCAAAAATGGGTAATTCTTGCGACCCGCTCTGGAGCATGCCATAGGTGTAGCGGTCGCCGGTGACGTCGTCGAGGAGCAGAAGCGTCACCGCCCCTTTGCTGTCCTTCGCCGCGAAGAGGACGCGGCTTGCCGGGACGGTTTTGAGGGCAATATCGCTGAGCCTAATCTGGACCGCGGCGCCCTTCCCCGCGCGCTCGTAGACGCGCACGGCGGGGCTGAGCGGCGCGGTGCCAAGGCGGCCCGTTTCAAGGTTGAGCGTGCCCGTCACGTTCGAGCCGGTCAGACGCACCAGCGTCATCTGCCCAGCGGCCGAGGAGTAGACGGAGACGAAATCGCCCGCGTGGAAACCCGCCGCGTTTATCTCGCCGGTGAGCTCAAGGCCGTTTAAGAGCCGCACCGTCGCGTGGGAACCGGAAACCGACGTCACGACGCCGACGGCCGTGTTCTCCAGCGTCCCGCCCGCCACCACGCCGGCGACGGCAAAGTCGCTTGTGAGCAGGAGCGTGACAATCTGCCCGATTTTCTTATCGCGAAACGCGCCCATGGCCGACGGCAGAACGCGAAACTCCTTGCCGAGCACCGTCACGACGGCCGGGCTTGAGAGGTTCGGCCAGCAGCTTTCAATTGCGCCCGTGAGCCGAAAATCGGTGACGCGGAGGACTTTGCCCGCCGCGTCGTAAGTGAGAACGTCGTATTGCGCGATGTCGGAAAGGGAGATTTTCACGCCGTTTTTATAGACGGCGTAGTCCGTCACGCCCCCCGTCAGCTCCAGAAGGGACGAGGCCGTCACGCTCGCCCCCGCCACAACGGCTTTGTCCGACGCGCCGGTGCTGATGTACAGCGCCTCGACGGCGCCGGAGCGGCTAAAGTAGAGCGTCACGCTCATGCCCGCCGCGATGTTCACGAACGCCGTGCCGTAGACGGTCACTTCATCCGCCGTGTACGCGGGAGCCGTCGGGCTGATGGTGTAGCGCGCGCCGTCGACGGTCTTAAGCCACGACGCGTCCGCCTCCGCGGCGACGGCCGTCACCTGGCCCGTGCGGTCCGGCAGGAACGTGAGGACGCGGCCGCTTAAGTCGCGCAGCAGCGCGCCGCGCAGGCCGATCATCTCGCGGCTCATGCCGCGGCCGGCCGGTTTAAAGTCGCCCGCCGACGTCTTGATGACGCTGTCGTCCGCGGTGCCGGTAATGTTCATGACCACGACGCCGTCGACCACGGAGCCGAGGGTGGAAAGGAAGCTGCCGCCGCCCTTTTGCTGCGCGGCGAGCATGTTGCAAAGCAGCCGCGCCGCCTGCGCGCGCGTCATCGGCGCGTGCACATCCGAAAGGTCAAGGCCCTCAAGCAGGCCCTTCTCCCGCGCGAGGGACATGTACCCGTCCGGCCAGAGCATGCCGGCGTCGGCGTCCGTGTAGCCGAGGATGCGCATGACCATCGTGACGGCCTGCGCGTTCGTCACATCATCGTCAGGCCGGAAGGTGCGGTCGGCATTGCCGATGATGAACTTCTTCTCGCCCGTCACGGCCATGTTGATGTAGCCGCGCGCCCAGTGCGTGCTGGTGACGTCGGGGAAGATGGTGCGGTTGCGGTACATCGGCTCCTCGGCGCCGCGCCCGAGGAGAATGATGGCCATTTTGCAAAACTGCGCGCGGGTGAGGCTCTTATTCGGATTAAAGCGGCCGTTTTCGTCGCCGTCGATGACGCCGAGCATCGTGAGCACCGCGACGTCGCGCTTAAGTTCCGTATCCGTGATGTCGGGAAAGCTCAGGGCAGGCGCCGCCAGCGCGGCGGGAACGGCCGCCGCGAGCAGGGCCGCGCACAGGAGCACTGCGAAAACTCTTTTCATGGTGTTATCTCCTCTCTGATACGCTATTCCGCGCGGAGCGCTTCAACCGGCTGCAGGGCGGACGCCTTGACGGCCGGGTACATGCCGAACGCGATGCCGAGGACGACGGAGAACGCGACGGCGCCGAGCGACAGCGCCACGTCCGGATACAGCACAAGCTGGAAGATCAGCTTGCCCGCCACGAGCGTGCCGAGCACGCCCAATAGGATGCCGAGGATGCCGCCTGTCCCGCAGATCACGCTGGCTTCAATCAGGAACTGAATGAGGATCGAGCGGCGCGAGCCGCCGATAGCCTTGCGGATGCCGATTTCGCGCGTGCGCTCGCGCACCGTCACGAGCATGATGTTCATGATGCCGATGCCGCCGACGAGCAGCGAGATGCCCGCGATGCCGCCGAGCACGAGGCTCATCATCCTGTTGGCTTCGTCCTCCCGCTCCATCCACGAGTTGTCGGAGTAGACGTAGAAGTAGCCGTAGTTGGGGTCAATCAGGCCCGTGAGGAAGCCGGTGACGCGGGTGATGACTTCCGTCGTCGCCTCGGAGCTTTTGGCCTTGATGGTAAAATCCCCGAAGGTGTTGTTCTTGTTGAGCAGCCTGTTCATCGTGTACGGCACGACGGCCGTATAGTCGATGTAGGGGTTGATCGTGCCGCCCTTTGCGGCGTACACGCCGATGACGGTAAATTTGTGCCCGCCGATGGAGATCTGCTCCCCGATGGGGTTTTTGTAGTCGAACAGGTATTCCTTCAGCTTCGCGCCGAGCACGACGACCTGGTTGTAGTTTTGCACGTCAAGATAGCTGATGTCGCGCCCCATCGCGAGCTCGTAGTTGTTGCACACGGAATAGAGGTCGCTGCCGAGGGCGATGCTGGGCGTGCCGTACTCACGGTTGCCGTCGGTCGATTTCGACTGGTAACGGATGTTCCCGTAATAATAGCCGTTGGGCGTGACGCCGAGGACGAGGTCGTCAAGGCGCAGGCAGTACTCGTACAGGTCTTCCGTTATGTCCTTGCCGTTCCACATATAGGCCGAGACGTTGACGCGGTTCGTGCCCAGGCTCTCGTAGTATTCCTTCCACTGCTTGTTCTGGCCCTGCACAAGGGAGACGAGGATAATCACGGCCGCCACGCCGATGATGATGCCGAGCATCGTGAGAAACGAGCGGACCTTGTTGGCGGCGATGGACTTGCCCGCCATTTTCAATCCTTGTGTAAAACTCACGCCGTCACCCCCCGCAATCGGTAGTCTTCAACAATTTTTCCGTCTGAAAGGCGGATGATGCGGTGCGACGCACAGGCGAGGTCCATATTGTGCGTGATGAGGATGACCGTCGCCCCTTCGTCGTTGAGCGATTTGAGAAGGTCGAGAATCTGCTGGCCCGTTTTGGAGTCGAGGGCGCCCGTCGGCTCGTCGGCCATGATGACAGAGGGATTTGTCACCAGCGCCCGGGCGATGGCCACGCGCTGCTGCTGGCCGCCCGACAGCTGCGACGGGCGGTTTTTCGCGCGGTCGGCCAGCCCCACGCGCTCGAGCGCCTCCATTACGCGGTCGTGCCGCTGCGAGGCACGCACCCCCTGGTAAATGAGCGCGAGCTCCACGTTCTCGTAAGCCGTGAGCGTGCTGATGAGGTTAAAGCCCTGAAAGATAAACCCGACGTCCCTGCTGCGGATTTTCGACAGCTCCGCGTCCGTCATGACGGACACGTCCTGCCCGTTTAGGAAGTACTCGCCGTACGTCGGCACGTCGAGGCAGCCGAGGATGTTCATCAGCGTGCTCTTGCCGGAGCCGGACTGGCCCACGATGGAGACAAACTCGCCCTTTTCAATCGTGAGGGAGACGCCATTGAGCGCCCGCACTTCGTTCTCAAAGCCTTCGTTGTAGATTTTATACGCGTCGATCAGTTCAATCAGTTTCACGGTGCGCCCCTCACCAATACATATCCGAACTGCCCTGGTTCGTCATATACTGCGTAAACACTTCCATGCCTTCCTCGACGCCGGAGAGGATTTCGGCGTAGTAGTTGTCGGACAGGCCCACTTCCACGGGGACGACATAGAAGCCCTCCGGCACGCCTTCCTTGATGCCGAGCGTCTCCGGGTCAAGCGCCGTCTCCGGCTTCTGTTCCGTCTTCACAAACAGGACGGGGCCGGCTTCCGTGTACTTGACCGCCTGCACGGGCACGAGCAGCGTGTCGTCCGACTGGGAGGCGACGAGGCTGTAGTCAACGTACATGCCCGACAGCAGCCGCCCGTCGTAGTTGTCGACGCGGATGACGGCCGGGAAGTACGACACGCCGCCTTCAAACTTGCCTTCGAGGCTGACCGACTCGACGATGCCCATGAAATACTCCTCGCCGTAGCGCCCCCACTGCTTGACGTCGACGTACATGCCGGGCTTGACGTAGGAGACGTTCATCTCGTCGACCTGCGCGTCGATGAGCATGACCGTCGTGTCGGCGATGGAGATGACCGTCATGCCGGACTGGACGACGTCGCCCGGCTGAATGGCGCAGAAGAGGACGGTCCCGCCAATCGGCGCGACGGCGTTGAAGTTGTCGAGGTTTTCCTGCGCTTTTCTGAGCGCCTCCTGCGCCTGCGCGAGCTGGGTCTCCAGCGTGGCAATCTGCTCTTCGCTGTCGTCCCCGCTCATGACGAGGAGCGTCTCGCCGGCGGCGACCTGCTTGTAATCGAGAAGGCCGACCGTCTGCGCCTCGCCGCCGATTTTCGTGACGATCTCCGTCACGCGGTTGAATTCAAGCACGCCGGCGTCGAAGGGGTAGACGTCGTTGCCCGCGGCGTCCCTGAGGATGGCCGTGGCGCCCATGCCGGCCGTCAGCGCGCCGGGGTTGTCGACCGTGATGACGACGCGGAAGAGCTTGGCGCCCTCGGGCGTTACCTTATTAATATAGTCAATCGACGTGACCGTGCCGGCAAGCTGGCTCATCGTCGCCGGGACGGACACCGTCGCCTTCTGGCCGACGGAGATGCTGCCCTGGTACGCGTAGCTGAAGAACAGCTCCAGCTTCATCTTGCTGTCGTCGACGAGCTTGCCGAGCGTCGTGCCCTTGGGGACGAAGTCGCCCACGGAGATTTTCGCCGTGTCAAGGAGCGTGCCGGCATAATCGGCGCGGACGGTGAGATATGTAAGGGACTCGTAGATGCCGTCGAGCTGCTTTTGCAGGTTGTTGACGGTTTTCTGCGCCTCCTCGACGGCCTTGAGCGCTTCGGAGCTGTCTATGGTGTAAAGCGGCTGGCCGGGCATGACCAAATCGCCCTCTTTGACGTACACGTCCAGAACCGTGCCGCTGGCGGACAAGGTAATCGACGCCGAATCCTTCGCCTTCGTCACGCCGGTGCCGGTGACGAGGCTCTGAATCGAGCCGCGGATGACGAAGTCGGTGAGGATCTGCTTTTCCGGCTCTTCATCGCGCAGCAGCTTGTAAAGGCCGAACGCGATGCCGCCCAGGATGGCGACAACGACGATGATGGAGATTACCCTCCTGACGCGCTTCTTTCTTCTGAGCTTCTTCCGCTGCGGCGGCTCCCTGAGGGGGGCCGGAGCGGGAGGCGCCTCCTGCGCCAGAGCTGTTGCGGTTGGTGTTTGTTCTACCTCAGCCATGACAAAACCTCCAAAGATAACGATTCATCGATTAGACGAACGCTTGGCTAAAAAGTTCCAGTTTCGCCTGTCCTTTTCCAGCTTTAACAGTATACATAAGATTTGACAAGCAGTCGTCTCAAAATTTTAACAAATAAATTACAAAGGTTTAAAAAATTCAAGTTTTGTTCACATATTGCCGCAGCGCGCCGGTGTAGAATCTGAAGCGATTGCCGTTTTCTTGGCGGAAAACCTAAAGCAGGGAAAAATTCTTCCGATATTCATAAATGTGAAGGGGTCTCTTCATCCCTTCAGGGCTTTTGAAACGCTTTTAGGTGGGACGCAACATGAACTTCAACATCATCATCGGATTTCTCGTCGCCGTGCTCAGCATCATCTTTGGGTTTTATTTCGACGGCGGCAACTTCGCCAGCCTGTACAGCCCCACGGCTTTGCTCATTGTGCTGGGCGGCGCGATCGGCTATATCATTTTGGGCTTCCCGCTCAACGTCCTTGCCCAGTTCCCCCGCTCCATCAAATTCATCCTCTTCCGCAAGAAAAAAGACTACGCGGGCCTGATCGAAAAGCTCTACAACCTCGCCAACATCGCCCGGCGCGAGGGCATCCTCTCCATGGAAGCCGAGGCCGAAAAGGAAGAGGACCCGTTCATTCAAAAGGGCCTGCTGTATGTGGCCGACGGCGTGGAACCGGAGTTTCTCAAGGAAGTGCTTGAAAACGAAATCTCCGCCCGGATGCGGGACATCACCTCCGCCGCGAAAATCTGCGACGCCGGCGGCGCCGTCTGCCCCGCAATGGGCCTGATCGGAACGGTCATCGGCATGGTCAACATCCTGCTCAACTTATCCGCCGATATGTCCGTTCTGGGCATTAGCGTCGGCACGGCGTTCCTCACCACCTTCTACGGCGTCTTCCTCGCCAACGTCTTCTTCCTGCCGCTGGGGTCCCACATCCGCCTGTGCGCTGAGCAGGAGACGTCCTACATGCAGCTGATCGTGACGGGCCTTTTGAGCATCCTCGAAGGCGAGTACCCGGCCCGCATGCGGGATAACCTCATCGCCGAAATCGGCGGCCCTGAAAAACTCAAGCCCTTAAAGGAAAAGGAACAGAAAAGCGCGTAAACCCGCCTGACATACGGGGAGGTGCCATGCATGGCGGATAAGCCGCAAGTTGATGAAGTAAAGGACGACCCTAACCGGTGGATGTACTCCTATTCCGATATGATCAGCCTCCTCCTCGTCTTCTTTGTCATCCTGCTGTCCATGAGCACGTTCAACGCCGAACAGGTTGACGCCGTCTCCCAGTCCATCCGGGAGGGGCTTGTGGGTCCGGCGTCGCCGTCGCCCACGGCAAGCTACCTGCCCATTGAATCTGAAGGCGATTCGGAGGTCCCCCTCGGCGAAATCACGCCGTACTGGACGGAAGACGAGTACGAGGAATTCGTGCGGCTCCTCAAGGAGATGCTGGCCGCCAGTAGCGTCCGCGACGCCGTCGAAATTAAGCTGGACGACCGCGGCGTCGTCATCTCCTTTAAAGACAACGCCCTTTTCCGAAGCGGCCACGCGGAGCTCGACAAACCGGCTCTTGAGATTATCGACAAAATCGGCGAGCTGCTCACACAGGTCAACTACTCCTTTATCCTCGTGGAGGGCCACACGGACACAGACCCCATCAAAACAGCCCGCTACGCCGACAATATGGACCTGAGCACCCAGCGCGCCGCAAACGTCTGGCGCCGCCTTGTGGCCAAGGGCATCGACCCGAAAAAGAGCGCCGCCATCGGCTACGGGGAATACCGTCCCGTCGCCCCGAACGACACGCCCGAAAACAAGGCGAAAAACAGGCGCGTCGTCGTGACAGTATTGCGCGCCGAGCTCATCGCGTCCGACCAGTTCGTCCTCTCCGAGTCCCTCGGGAAAACTTCCAATTAAATCAAAAGCCGCCCTTCCGGGCGGCTTTTTCGTCTCCTGCCGTATTGAAGCCGCTGCATTTCACGCCCCGTTCCGCTCTCTCGCGCTTTCCCCGCCAAAGCCCGGAAACGGCATTCCAAAAGAAACGCGCGCGAAAGGGCAAGTGCGCAGCGCGCAAAAGCGCGGCGTCGAACGAGGCGCGCAAAACGGCTCCCCAAAACCGCGCAAAAAACGCCGCCCTTGCGGGCGGCGCTTCGCTTTCCGCCGTGTCTGCGCTCATATAATGCAGGCCGTGCCGCGCCGCGGCTGCGTTCACAATACCACAGGCATCACCGCGCCGCGGTTAAGTGCGCTAAATGAAAGCCCCTTCGCGCTTTTCCTCCGGCTGGGGGCATCTTCCCTGCCCCGCTGTCCGATATATTTCTAAACGGCGGGCTTCAGGCCGCTCAGACAATTTCTCCTCTCCGCACGCGCCGTCTTGCCGGAACGGCCGCTGCCCCGCCATAAAGCGCGAAAGCCGCCCTTTCGGGCGGCTTTTTGGCTTTTCGAAAAAGCGCGGCTTAGTAGTTTTCCGAGAGCAGCTGGAAATACGCGCGCGGGTGGGCGCAGACGGGACACTCCGCCGGCGCTTCGGGGCCCACGAAGATGTGCCCGCAGTTGAGGCACTGCCAGACGACCTCGTTGTCCTTCTTGAACACTTTCCCGTTTTCCACGTTGGCGATGAGCTTTCTGTAGCGCTCCTCGTGGAACTTCTCAATTTTCGCCACGCCCTCAAACTGCTTGGCGATCTCCTCAAAGCCCTCTTCGCGCGCCACCTTGGCAAACTCAGCGTACATATCCGTCCACTCGTAGTTTTCGCCGGCGGCGGCGTCCTTGAGGTTTGTGAGCGTGTCGGGCACCGCGCCGCCGTGCAGCAGCTTAAACCACAGCTTGGCGTGCTCCTTCTCGTTCTCGGCCGTCTCCATAAAGATGTTGGCAATCTGCTCGTATCCGTCTTTCTTAGCCTGAGAAGCGTAGTATGTGTATTTCGTTCTGGCCTGCGTTTCCCCGGCGAAAGCCGCCATGAGGTTGTCCCACGTCTTGCTTCCTTTCAGCTCTTTGCTCATCATTAAACACTCCTTTGCAAAGATAGTTTATATACATCCGGTCTTCAGGAGGAGACTGTGTATATTGCCATTATATACATCTTGTCCCACTTCGGCAAACGAAATCCTGCGGATTCGTTACAAAGTACATAAAAATCACTTGTAATTACGCCGAATATTCAGCCGAATATTCATATATTTGCTGGTTGAAAAAACTGTCTTGTCCTTGTAGAATGTTAAGAGGCGGCTATTGTGCATTTTGACACAGCGCAATCTGTTTCACCCGCATCGGCTTGACGGTTTCGTTGGGCCGTTTTATTCCGATTGCGGCTGCGCGCTTAATTTATGCGTCGCAAAACAGCCCGAACAGCTGCGTCCTGTTGCGCACCTTCGTCTTCGCGTAGATGTTGGACAGGTGCTTCGACAGCGTCGCATGGGTGATGTACAGCTGCTGGCACATCTCCTCGCTGCTCTTGCTGCCGCAGATGAGGGTGACAATCTCCGTCTCCCGCTTCGTCAGGCCGTACTGCGCCGCTTTTTTGGCGATGTGCTCGGGCTGGGCGAGCATCCGGGAGCGGCGGGAGCGCCCCTCGAGAATGCTGAAGAACTTCCGCTCGAGCGGGTCTTTGAGCGTGTTGAGGATGTAGATGTCCCGCGCGGAAAAATCCTCGTCGTTTTTCTCCCTGAACAGGCCGAGGACGGCGAGCGGGCAGTCCTTGTGGACAATCGAGATGAAAAGGCCCCAGTAGATGTTCTTCGGCTGCCAGACCTCGCGGTAGACGCGCGTCTTTTCCATCTTGGCCGGCGAGATGATGTCCGACTGGCGGAAGACGCTGCTGTACGGCGACATGATAAACTCGTTCCAGTGGGGGTAGTCGCCCTCCATGAAAAACGCGTGGTCGCTGCTGTCGTCGACGGGTTCCGTCGATTTCGGGTTTGACAGCTTCACAAGCCCGTTTTCGCGCGAGGCTTGGAAGATGATGCCCGTTTGATACGGAATCAGCGTCCGGATCTGCTGGAGGAGGGTGTCGCACAGCTCCTGATACGTCTCGCAGTAGTAAAGGCGCGTGACCATCTGGAGCAAAAACTGCCACTCATAATCAAACAGCGTTGAACTCATCCCCGTATCACCTTCCCCTTCGGCCGTTTTGGCGCGCCTCTAAAACTTTTACCGGATTTTGCGGTGTTCTCACCGCCGTTCATACCTATTATTGAGTATGAACCTATCCGTAAATTAGCACAAATCCTGAACATATTCAAGAAAGAGTATGAAACAAAATAATTCACCTTTTTTAGAGAAGTTTTATAATGAGCATGTACAACATGCTGTCAAATCGCGGTCTCCGGTTGTGTAAATCTAAAAACACACGTTGAGCGTTTCTTAAACTCTGTCAATAAAGCATAGGAGGAAGTATAATGATTTTTTCTGAAAAGCATGAGCTTATTCGGAAACTGGCGCGCGACTTTGCGGAAAAAGAATTGACAAAAGACATTCTTGACCGCATTGAGGAGACGAACGAGTACCCGAAAGAGCTCCTCGACAAAATGGCCAAAGCCGGCTTCTTCGGCATCAAGACGCCGGTCAAATACGGCGGCCAGGGTTCCGACATGTTGTCCTACGTCCTCGTCATCGAAGAGCTCGCCCGCGTGAGCGCCGTGACGACGGTCTGGGTCTCCGCGCCGAACTCCCTCGGCGGCGGCCCGCTGCTGCTCGCCGGCACGGAAGAGCAGCTCCAGAAATATCTCGTCCCTGTGGCCAAGGGAGAGAAGATCATGGCCTTCGGCCTGACCGAGCCGAACGCCGGTTCTGACGCCGGTGCCACCAGCACAACCGCAGTCCGCGACGGAGACTACTGGATTCTCAACGGCCGCAAGACCTTCATCACCCACGCTCCCGTGGCTGACTACTGCATCATCTACGCCAAGACGGACAAAACCCAGAAGGGGTCCCGCGGCATCTCGGCTTTCATTGTCGACATGAAGCTCCCCGGCGTGTCCCTCGGCAAGCCCGAAAAGAAGATGGGCCTGATCGGCGCCCCCACCTCCGACATTATCCTTGAGGACGTCCGCGTCCACCAGAGCGATATGCTCGGCGAAGAGGGCAAGGGCTTTACCAACGCCATGAAGACGCTCGACATCGGCCGTATCGGCGTTGCCGCCATGTCCATCGGCGTGGCGCAGGGCGCGCTCGACGAGACGATCAGGTACGCCAAGGAGAGAAAGCAGTTCGGCCGGAGAATCGCCGACTTCCAGGAGATCAGCTTCATGATCGCCGACATGGCCACGAAGCTCCAGGCCGCCAAGGAGCTCGTCTACAGGGCCGCTCAGCTCAAGGACATGAACAGCCCCGATGCCACCCAGGCCGCTTCCATGGCGAAGTACTACGCCACCGAGGTGTGCAACGAAATCGCGGCGAAGGCCGTTCAGATCCACGGCGGCTACGGCTATATCAAGGAGTACAAGGTTGAGCGCATCTACCGCGACTGCCGCGTCTTCACGATCTTCGAAGGCACCAGCCAGGTGCAGAAGATGGTTATCGCCAACACGCTGCTGAAGAAGTAAGGAAAAGGAGTATCGTCGTCTATGAAAATCATTGTCTGTGCAAAACAGGTTCCCGATACGAACGAGGTCAAGATTGACCCCGTAAAAGGCACCCTCATCCGTGAAGGCGTGCCGTCCATCCTCAACCCCGACGACGCCAACGCGCTCGAAGCCGCGCTGCAGATTAAGGACAACAACCCCGGCACCACGGTGACCGTCATCTCCATGGGCCCGCCGCAGGCTTCCTACATGCTGCGCGAGTGCCTGGCCATGGGTGCGGACGAGGCCGTCCTTCTCTCCTCCCGTGCGTTCGGCGGCGCCGACACCTGCGCCACCTCCACGGCTCTTGCCGCCGGCATCCGCAAGATCGGCGACTTTGACATCATCTTCGCCGGCCGCCAGGCCATCGACGGCGACACGGCTCAGGTCGGCCCGCAGCTTGCGCAGCGCCTCGGCATCCCTTCCGTGACGTACGTCCAGAAGATCCGCGAAATCAAGGAAAACTCCGTCGTTGTGGAGCGCGCCCTTGAGGACGGCTACGAAGTCATCGAGGTTCAGAGGCCCTGCCTGCTCACCGCCATCAAGGAGCTCAACGAGCCCCGCTACATGACGATTTTCCAGATTGAAGAGGCCTACAAGAAGGAAATCAAGATCTGGGACGAAAACGATGTCAACGTCTCTCCCGACGTGATCGGCCTGAAGGGCAGCCCGACGCAGGTTTTCCGCAGCTTTACGCCCCCGCCGAAGGGCAAGGGCGAAATGCTCACCGGTACCGTCAACGAAATGGTCAACGCGCTCATCGCGAAGCTGACCGAAAAGCACGTGCTGTAATTGGAAGGGATGTGACATAAATGGCTGTTAGAATTATTGAAGAAAAATGCAAAGGCTGCACCAAGTGCGTCAAGGCTTGCCCCTTTGAAGCCATCTCGATGAATGGCAAGCTGGCCGACATCGGCCCCTCCTGCACCAACTGCGGCGCTTGCTTGGACGTTTGCCCCTTCGGCGCCATCGAGCAGGTTGATGACGGCAAGCAGGGCATGGATATCACGAAGTACCACGACGTGTGGGTGTTCGCCGAACAGCGCGACGGCGAGCTCATGGGCGTTTCCATCGAGCTCCTCGGCGAAGGCAAGCGGCTTGCCCAGGAAATCGGCTGCAAGCTCTGCGCCGTCCTGTGCGGCGAGAACGTCGACCACCTTGTGGACGAACTGTACGAGTACGGTGCCGAGAAGGTCTACTACGCCAGCGCGCCCGAGCTCAAGACATACAACACCGACGCGTACACGAAGGTCATCTACGAAGCCATCATCAAGTACAAGCCCGAGATCGTCCTCCTCGGCGCCACGCACATCGGCCGCGACCTCGGCCCGTGCCTGGCCGTCAAGTGCGGCACCGGCCTGACCGCCGACTGCACGAAGCTGGACATCGACCCGACGGACAAGAAGCTCATGCAGACCCGTCCGGCCTTCGGCGGCAACCTCATGGCGACGATTCTCTGCCCGAACCACCGCCCGCAGATGTCCACGGTCCGCCCGGGCGTCATGAGCAAGCCCGAGCGCGTCCCCGGCGCCAAGGGCGAGCTTGTCAAGCTCGACGCCTCCTTCAAGGAAGGCGACATCCGCATGAAGGTCCTCGAGGTTGTCAAGGCCGTGACCGAGAAGGTCTCCCTGACGGACGCGAAGGTCATCGTCTCCGGCGGCGCCGGCCTCGGCGGCCCCGAAGGCTTCCAGCTCATCAAGAAGCTGGCTGACCGCCTCGGCGGCGTTGTCGGCGCCTCCCGCGCCGCTGTCGACGCCGGCTGGATCGACCACAGCCATCAGGTCGGCCAGACGGGCACGACGGTCAAGCCCGACCTCTACATCGCCTGCGGCATCTCCGGCGCCATCCAGCACCTGGCCGGTATGCAGACGTCGAAGATCATCGTGGCCATCAACAAGAACGAGGACGCCCCGATTTTCGAAGTGGCCGACTACGGCATCGTGGGCGACCTGTACAAAGTCATCCCCGCGCTGCTTGAAGCGCTTGGATAAAGAAGCCTCCTGTGCTTACAAAAACCCGCCGCGCCAAAAGGTGCGGCGGGTTTTTTTGCCTTTTTCGGCATGCCGGCGGCCTCGGCTGGCAAAATTTAGGCGCAAATAACGCGTATAAAGCGCGCATACTATCGTCGGAAAGAAACCTTGCCGCAACCGCCGGCAACTGTATGGAGAGGAAAAATGAAAAGGAAGCACACTGTCATCCGGCTTGTCTCGCTGCTGCTTGCGCTGTGCCTTGCCGGACTTGGGGGCAACTGCAGCGCCGCCAGCGGCGTGTACACCGTCCAGAAGGGCGACTCGATGTGGAAAATCGCCGTCCGGTATGAAATCGGGCTGAGCGAACTGATCGCCGCGAACCCGCAGATTAAAAACCCGGCGCTCATCTACGTCGGCCAGAAAATCAACATCCCCAGCATCGACGACGTCAAGACGCTCGAGGCGCAGGTGGTCGAGCTCGTCAACCAGCAGCGCGTGTGGGCGGGGCTCGCGCCGCTCAAGCACAACTGGGAGCTGTCCCGCGTGGCGCGCTATAAATCGCAGGACATGATCGACAAGAACTACTTCAGCCACACGTCGCCGACGTACGGCTCCCCCTTCCGCATGATTGAGAGCTTCGGAATCTACTTCACCGCCGCCGGCGAAAACATCGCCTACGGGCAGAGGACGCCGCAGGAGGTCATGAACGCCTGGATGAACTCCGCCGGGCACAAGGCGAACATCCTCAGCAACATCTACGACCAGATCGGCGTCGGCGTGGCGAAAAAGGCAAACGGCACGTATTACTGGACGCAGATGTTCATCAAGAGCAAATAGCGCCGCAAGGCGCAAATAAAAAAAGTGTGGACTTAAAGTCCACACTTTTTTTACCGCCGCTTTTTCAGCAGCGTCATGCCGAGCACCAGGCCGCACAGGCCACCGACGATGTGGGTCAGCTGCGAGATGTTGTCCTTCCGGAAGATTCCGTCGACGATCTCACGCCCGAGGTAGAGCGCGATGACGACGAGCAGCGTGATGGGGATGCTGTCGCCCCGCTGCCCGGCAAGGGACGAGAGCACGATGAGCATAAAGACAATCCCGCTCGCGCCCAAAAGCCCCTCGCCCGGGAAAAAGACAAACTCCACAAGCCCGCACACAAAGGCCGTGATCGCCATGGCAAGGAGGATTTTCCGGCTGCCGTACTTCTCCTCCAGCGGCGGCCCGATGACGAGAAGGAGGAGCATGTTGCCGATGTAATGGTCGTAACCGGCATGCCCCAGGACGTGGAGGAAAAAGCGCGGGTATGTCAGCACGTCCGACAGCGGCGCGCGGTAGACGGAAAAGAGCAGGATTGTGCTCCGCCCCTTTGTCAGCTCCCCGAGTAGAAGCGCTCCGAGGGATAAAAGCGCAAACGTGAGGATAACGGGCGCGTTGTAATGAAGCTTGATTTTCACTTTATTCCCTCCGCCTTGTCCGACTCTTTCTCTATCATACCACCTTTTCCCGGCAAGTGAAGACAAAAAATCCGGCGGGAGGCGCATCTCCCGCCGGATTGCTTTCCGTTTTAAGTCAGCCGCTTTATGCTGGCCGCTCCCGCCGCCGCCTGAGCGTAGAGCCAAAGCCCGCCGCTTGCCGCGGCTTTTCCGGCGCAGCGGCGGCCCCCGCGCCTTGCCTTCCGGCCGTTTTGCCGCCGCTATAGCCGTCCCGGGGGTGGTTTCCCGCGCGTCCTCCGCGGCGTTGCCGGCGGGCGGCCCGTCCCGCCCTGTCTTCCGTGCCGCATCCGTTAAAAGCCTCGCCGGGCGGCGCTCTCCCGCGCATAAGTTGAGGCCGCGTTTCCTCTCTGCTTTTCAATTGCTGCCTCTCGCCTTGCAGGCCATCCGCCGCTTCCTGCTCCCGCCGGGAGCCGCGCCGTTTACAGGCCGTACTTCTTATTCCAGCGCTCCTCGGCCTTTTTGATCTGCTCCGCCGTCCAGCCGAAACGCGCAAGATTCGAGTAGTCGCCTGTGTAGTCGGCCGCCTCCAGCGCGCGCCGGTAGGCCGCCTCGTCGGCCTTTTTCGCCGCCTCCTTTTCCTCGCGCGCGGCCTCGGCCCTGTCGAGCCACGCCTTATACAGCGCCTCGAGCTCCTCTAAGTCCGCGTTTGCCGCCGCCTGCGCCAGAGCGCTGTCGTACCTTGCCTTCAGCCCGGCAAGCTCCCTGTCGATTGCGCTCTGGTCGGCCATGTACCGGCGGTCAAGGTCGGCAAGGCTTTTTAAAAGGCTTGTCCCGAACGCAAGCTGCGCCTGCCCGGCCGTGCCGCTTCCGAGCCCGCGGGCCGCGGCGTATTCGTGAAACGCCACCCGCTCCCGCTCGCTTGCCGCCGCGGCGGCGTCCTTCAGCCCGGCGTACGTCTCCTTCAGCCCGCTCCTCTTCTCCTCAAGCGCCGAGACGTTCTGCCGGTACGCCTCGTCGAGTTTCGCGCGCGCCGAGCGCAGCTTCGCGTCGCGCAAAGCGGTAATGTAGGCGTCGCCGGCCGAAGAACCTGAGAGCGTCGCCGGCCCCGCGCTGATTTTCACGCCGCCGTACTCCGTCAGCTCGTACATCCCGTCGTCCGTGAACACCCGCGAGCCGACGGGCACGCGCGTGCGCCCCGCCGCGTCGGTGTACGTCAGCCCGTCGATGATGTAGCCGACTTTAAGCTCCCCGTATGGGTCGTAGTAATACGTCTTAACCGCCAAAAAGCTCCCTCCTCACTCCTGTCTTTGTCCGCCGCCGGGCGGCGGCGCGCTCATGTTCAGCGCGCCGCCGCTCTGGTCTTTTAAGATATCCAAAAGGCCGCACCGCTCAAGCAGCGCGTACAGCGCCATCGCGGCCTCTTCGCGGGACTTAAACGGGCTCCACGCGCCGCCCTCCGGCTCCCTGTCGCGCCTTTTCGTCATATCCCGCGCATCCGCGCCGCGACGACGATGGCCTTGAGCGTCTCAAGGCGCATGTTGATGTCGTCGGGGTTTGCGGCCTTGACCGTGCCGCCGTTGATGATCTCCGCGTCGAGCAGTTTCCTGACCTCCGGCTTCATCCAGTCCGGCACATCGTCGATGGTGCGGATAAAGGGGTTTATCTTTTCATAAAACGCCTCAAATTGTTCCTGCGTCATCTCCTCATCCTCCTGATAGCGCGGCATCGGCGGCGGGTACTGCCCCGCCAGAATCATGCTGCCTGTATACTTGCCGCCCGCGTCCCACTGGAAGTGGGGCTTATCCACGATGGACTTCCAGTCGCCGCCCCACGTAAACCCGATTTTCTTTCCGATGGCGCCGACGACTTTCCAGAACCCCTCGTCGTCGTATTCGCGGCCCTTGACGTTCTGGCACACGTCGAACGCAAGTCCCGCCTTCACGCTGTGAAACGTCGGGACGGGGCTGTTTGTGATGATGCTGCCCGGCCGCGTGCGGCCCTGCGCGTAAAGGTACGCCTGGTACTCGTCGTCCCGCACCGTCTCCGTGACGAGGACGCTCCGCCCCGCCTTCTTCGCCAGCGCGATGAGAATTCTGCAGTTTTCGGCCACATCCGGCCTGAGCAGGCTGATATCCCGGCTGCTAAGCATCGCTTTTCACCTCTCCGCCCCATTGTATTCGCCGCCGCGCCTTTTCGCCCGTGGCAAATCCGCCGCCGCGCTGCGCAGCCGCCTTATCCGCCGCGGCGCGCCCTAGGACTTGGGCGCGTCCTCCCGAGCGCTTTTCACGGCCGCAGCGTCGATATGCCCTTCCGTTAAGATGTACGCCATCACGCTCGCGACGGTCACCACCGCGCCCGAGACCGTCGAGATGACGTCCTCGTCCAGCCCGAACACCATCGCCAGGCCCGCGACAAGTCCCGCCGCCGCCGCCCAGAGCTTGCGCGACGAGAGCTTCCGCATGAGAGTGTTCATGCCCCGTCCTCCTTATCCGTCCTGCTTTTGTTTTCGCTGTGGCGCAGCCCCGCCAGCGCCGCAAGCTCCCCCGTCGTAAACGCAAACCACGCGGCGATGAGCGCCGTCGGTTCCGCGCCGGTGCGCAGGAACACAAAAAGCGCCGCCGCCGTAAACATGCAGTTTGCGAGGATAATGAAGCTCACCACGAGCTTTGAAAACCGCGCCTTCCTCATCGCGCGCACATCTCCAGTTCGCTCAGGCGCTGCACCGCCGCCCTGACCTTCTCGTCGAGCACCTCGTGCCGCCGCTCAAGTTTGAACAGCCGTTCAAGGACGCTGTTGTGCTTTTCCACTTTCTTTTCAAGCTGTTCCAGCCTGTAGTTGACGAGCTTGTTGGACACAACAATCCCCGAAAACGAGCCGATCACCGTCCCGCACAGCGCGATGAGCGCCACCCAGATATCGTTCAACGCGTCCGCCTCCTTATATGGGCATCCTCCACACGGGCGCACCCTTACCCGATGGCGAAGTAGTGGTACTCGACCTCGCTCTCGTTGAGCTGCACCCCCGCCGCCAGCTGCTGATTCACGTCCGGCCTGCAGTGCCAGGAAACCGTGTTGCCCGACCACGTCACGAAATTGTACGTCGCCGTCGTGATGCTGTACGTCTGTATGCTGAGGATATTTGACGAGACCATGCATGGCCTGACCATGAACGTGCCGATCACGCGCGCCGGGAAATAGGGAGCCGACGTTTTGAAGGCGCAGCCCACAAAGACGAATTTCGGCTCAAAGCTGAACGTCAGGCTGTTCGGTCTTGTTTCTCCGTACGCGCCCGTGCCTATGTACGTTCCCGTCTCGATTTTCACCGCGCCTGCCAGCAGCTGGTCAAGCCCCGCCACCTCGGAAGCCGTATGCGTGTGCGCCGCCTCCGCCGCGCCGATGTCCGCCGGCGTCGCCCCGTGCGGGTTGCCCGTCGCCCGGCTGTGGTCGTAGGCAATCTTCCCCCGGTCGCCGCGGTACGCCGTCGTAGACGTCTCGCCGAGCGCGAGATTGCTCTTTGCGTTCCACGCGGCTTTCTCCGCGTCCGTGACCGTCCGGTGCATTGAATCCTCATTCAAATCCGCCAGCGCGGACGGGATGGGCGTCCCCGCCGGCAGCGCGCCCACGTCGTGCGCCGTGAGCGTGATATCTTCGGACAGCGGCTTCCCGCAGACCGTGCGCTCTGCCGGCACGAACCCGCTTGTGTCGATGTGGTCGATCGCCCGCTCCATCTCGGGCAGGAGCGTGCCGTTTAAGTACGCCTTTATCGCGTTGCCCGCCATGTCAAAGCGCGCCTTGAGCTGGGCGGGCGTGAGCCCCTGATGGTCGTTCGGCTCGTCGTCGAGCTTTGATATGATGTTCAAATCCTCCTGCAAAGGCGTAAAGATACCGCATCACCTCCTCAACGAATCGCGCCCGTAAAGCGCACCTTGATGTCCGCGCCGAGTATCGTCGCGGTGGACCAGTTCGTCTCCGACCTGAAAATCAGCCGGTAAAACGCAAACTTCTTCGCCCTCAGTTTAAGCCTCCTGATGCGCGGCAGCCGGCTCGTCCCGAAGCTAAAGTGCGCAAAGCTCATCGCCTTAAACGTCATGAGCCCCGACGAAACCGGCTGCTCCGGCGTCTCCTGCTCCTGACCGAGCAGCACCTCGCCGCAGTCCCCGCGCACATCGGAGCGGACGGACACCAGGACATGCGCGCCCTGCTCCGGCTTCATCGTCACATAGATGTCGGACGAGACCTTCCCGCCGGAGGAAAGGCCGAAATCCATCGCGCCGCTCTCCCAGTACGCCGCGATCGGCGCGCCGTCGTCGCTCGTGTACGCGCGGGAGACGTGCCGGATCGTCCCCTCCTCCGTCCCGATATACAGTTCGTCGCGGTAGACGATCATGCACGTCGCGGGAAAGTTCCGGTACGTATACCACGCCCCGTTTTCCATGTTCTGCACAACGGCGACGCCCCCCTGCACGACGTAGTAGCAGTGCTCGATTTTGTCGTAAAACGTCATCGCCTGAGTTAAGTCCATCGTCCGGAGCGTCTGCTCCACCTTGTGGGAGACGCGCCGGGCGCTGCGCTGGTCGAGAATCATGATGTTCCCCGAGCCGGACGCGGCCACCCACTCGTAAATCCCGCCCGCGTCGAGGGTGCGCGGGTGGTTGACCACGAGGCACGCCTGCCCGTGCGCGGCCGAACCGATGTCGCGGTTGACGGTGCGGACGTAAAACCCCGCCGTCACTGTCCCGTCCGGGAGCGTGACCGTGTCGTAGGCGATGGAGTAGGCCGAATCGGGCTTGAACGCGAGGAGCCTGTCGTGGTGGCGGATCATCGCCGTGATGGGCTCGTTCGCGCCGCCGACGGCCACTTCGTTGAGGTCCGGGAAATACTCCGCCGTCGGCATCCCGTCGTAGTCGAGGTCGGAATAGATGGCCTTGTTCGTGCCGTCGCCGTAGAGGAAGACGCGGCTGTCCGTTGCGCCGCTAAACGTCTCGGCATAGCGCATTTTCACAACCTGCGCGCGCAGGGCGTTGGGCATCGTGTACCCGATTTCCACCGTGTTCGTCCCCGCCGCGGGCGCCGCCGCGAGCGTCACCGTCCCGCCCGCGGCATCGTAGGACGCGACGGCAAGCTCCTCCCCGCCCACGACGCGGGCGTAGTCGACGCTGAGAAACCCTTTTTCCGGCAGGGTAAACGTCTTTGCCGTCCCGTCGGGCGAAAAGCGCACGCGCCGCTGCCCCGTCAGGCGGTTGACGCGCTCGAGCGTCTCGCCGCCGCCGGCGGGCGGGACGCTCACCGCCACGAGCGGGCGGTAACCGGAAACCGCCGCGACCGTGGCGCCGTCCCAGACGTAATACTCCTCGCCGTTTAGGATGTAGAGCTTCTCGCCGTACCCGAACATCGTCACGCGCCCCGGCGTCGGAATCGTGCCGAGGTCCGTCTTTGTCCACTGGCCGTCCTGCTCCGTCAGGGACCACAAATGCCCGCTGCACGCGGCCACGATATACTCCCGCCCCGCCACGCGGCCGCTCCATATCCCCTGCACGGGCGTCGCGCCGGACGTGGGCACGGCGGCGGCGCGGTGAAACTTCCAGTGGTACTTGTTGTCCCCCGCCACGCTCACGGGCCGGCCCGTGAGCTGATAAATGCCGCCGTAACTCGGGTTCGTGTCGACAAGCCATATCGACTCAAACCGCCACACGGCGCTGCCGCCCCACCAGCGGACGTATTGGCCGCTGGCGTAGGCCGCCCTGTCTTCCGCGACGATTTTCCCGTTTTCAACGCGGATGGAATTGTAAAACTCGGGATGCGTAATCGTGATCGACGTCCTCTCGCCCAGCCTAATCTTCCCGCCCGGCACCGGCGTGCCTTCCGCCGGCTCTTCGAGCTCAATCGGCCCGAGGCGGTACACCGCTCCCTGCAGCGCGCAGTAATGCGTCGTGTAGGACGGCAGATTCGCCGCCGTCACGGTCACTGGCTCGCCGAGCAGTTCCAGCACGCCCGCCTCGTTGACCGTCACCGCCGGATACGCCGTCACCGACCAGCTCGGCGCGTTGAGGTCCGTCCGCACGGTCTCCGCCTCGCCGGAGACGGACAC
>ENA-OWOZ01000614-OWOZ01000614.1-bioreactor-metagenome-genome-assembly--contig:-NODE-614-length-42268-cov-8.495959_pt1 | contig 42268 bp, 36 predicted proteins | sample MGYA00238140_ERZ651804 | MGnify/ENA primary metagenome ERZ651804 (study PRJEB26910, sample SAMN07631232) | bioreactor metagenome | isolation source: Switchgrass digestor | place: USA: Dartmouth...
TTAAAAGCATAAATTTTTCTTTAAAAACCGTGTATGAAAATATTATCATTCCCTATAATTACCAACTCAGTTAGATATTTTATACATGCTCATTTTAATCGAGTAGGAGATAGGTGATTATTTCACCTATCGACCTCTCCCACCACCGTACGTACCGTTCGGTATACGGCGGTTCAATAAGATTTAATGTACTAGCTCATACCTTTTATAGACACTTGTATATCCTATCTTTTCAAGATATGCATTTGTTAGAGTTGCACTTAAGGTTGGACTTTTTGAAATTCTCCAATAGCTCTTTCTTGTGTTGGCTTGTTCCCATGCTTTCTCTTCAGTAGCCCCAAGCTTTTTAAGATTTTCATACTTGGTTTTTATCTTTTTCCACTGCTTCCAAAAGCACATCCTTATTCTTCGCCTTGTCCACTTATCCAGTTCTTTCGCTAATTTACTCATGTCTGCTATTCCAAAATAATTTATCCACCCTATTATGGTCTGGCGCAGTTTCATTAGCCTGTATTCCATACTCCATCCATTGCTTCTTTTAGTAATTTCCTTTATTTTAGCTTTGAACTTAGCAATGGCTTTTTCATGCACTCTTATTCCTACCTTCCCATACCATTGGTAGAATGTGAATCCCAGAAATTTTCTTTTCCATGGTCTGTCTACTGCACTTTTCTCCTTATTTACCTTGAGCTTGAGTTTATCTTCCAAGTATTTTGTTATGCTTTTCATAACTCTCTCCCCAGCTTTTCTGCTTTTGACATATATGTTACAGTCATCAGCATATCGGCAGAATTTATGTCCCCTTCTCTCAAGCTCCTTGTCGAGTTCTGTGAGCATGATGTTTCCAAGTAGCGGACTGATTGGGCTTCCTTGTGGACAGCCTTCTTCTGTTTCCATTACTACTCCGTTTATCATTACTCCACTTTGTAGAAATATCCTTATCAACTTTAACACTCTTTTATCTTTGATTTCTCTCGCTACCAGTGCCATGAGTTTATCATGATTCACTGTATCAAAGTATTTGGCCAGGTCTATATCTACTACCCATTTGTATCCTTGTTCTATATATTCTTTGGCTTTTAGTATGGCTTGCTTTGCATCTCTCTTTGGTCTAAATCCATAACTGTTGTCCGAGAATATATTTTCAAATATGGGACTTAGTATTTGTGCAGCAGCCTGTTGTATCATTCTATCAACTACTGTAGGTATGCCAAGTAGTCTCTTCCCTCCATCAGGCTTTGGTATTTCTACTCTCCTGACAGGGCTTGGACGATACGTCCCTTCCAATATGCTTGCTTTTAAGGTTTCACCATTTTGCTTCAGGTATGATAGAAGTTCATCTACTCTCATTCCATCTACTCCATGGCTTCCCTTATTGGCCACAACTTTCTTGTATGCTAAGTTTAGGTTGTTTCTGTCCAATATCTTTTCAAGCAGGTTATTGGCGTATTGCTTTCCATCGTCTTTTCCATTATCAAATGCCGAGGAAATACTATGCGCTCCCATGTTATCTCGGAGTTCCACTCCTGTTTCACATGTCCAGCCTTCTTTATATGAAGTTGTCTGCAGTCTTTGTATTCCCTTCGAATTTTTCAAATTTCCAAGACCTCCTATTGTTCAGTCCTTCCCAAGATATTCATGACTACCTTGGTACTATGACCTCTGCTGACTTCTCATGGTAAATCTTGTTTCAACCGTGATTCAAATTCCATTTCCTCACGTCCATGAGACCTCCCCAGGTAAGAACGCAAGCTTTCCCTCCATATATCTGCTACATTTACTTTGCCTGTTTCGGATAGCTATTGGGCTTTGTTTTGTTTAGCAAACTCACCCACTGGCTTAAGCCTTATATGTAGTTCGTGTTCCTCAGACCGGAGTTTTGCCGCCGACTTCCTTCGGATTCCATCTCACGATGGACACCCTTGTCTTAAGCTAACGGTTGGCGCTATCAGCCCCCGTATCGGACTTTCACCGACTAGCTTGCGCCCATGCTGGGCGCACATGGAACAGGGTCAGGTTAATAGAAACCTGACCCTGTTATGCTTCTATGGATTTACGTCTAACTCTGCCTTTGGATTTTTTGATTTTTTCTTGAATATCATTGTAATATTATCAAAAAAGCAATATATTACCGGCACTATAAGCAATGTCAATATGGTGGAAGTAGTCAAGCCAAACATCACTACAATGGCCAATGGAGCCATAGCCTCTGCTCCTTCTCCTAATCCAATGGCTGAAGGTATCAATGCCAATATGGTGGTCAAGGTAGTCATAAGTATAGGCCTTAACCTGGTAGGTCCTGCTTTGATGATTGCCTCATCCCTTCCCAATCCTCTTCCTCTTAAAGTATTTATATAATCAACCAAAACTATGGCATTGTTAACAACTATACCTGCCAGCATTATTGCTCCGATAAATCCAGGAACACTGATGGGCGTTCTTGTAATAGCGAGACCGAATAAGGAACCAGAATAAGCAACAGGCACTGAAAACATTATTGTCAATGGATGAACCAATGATTCAAACTGTATTGCCATTACCATGTACACCAATACTACTGCCAATATCAAAGCCAAGGTGAGATCCTGGAAAGCTTCTACCATTAATTCATTTTCACCTGTAAACTTAATGGAATAACCTTCTGGCAAACTATAGGTTTTTAACTTCTCTTCCAGCTCTTCATTTACATCTCCCGAGCTTCTACCGAAAACATCAGCTGTAACCGTCACATAGCGTTCTTGATCTACTCTGCTTATGCTTGTAGGGCCTTGCTCAAGCTTGACTTGGGCCACATCCAGCAATGGAATTTTCATACCTAATGGAGACAATATGGATATGGACTTCAGTTGCTCCAAAGTATTTCTTTTGTCTTCCGGATATTGAACCTTTATATCTATTTCTGTACCATTTACTTTGTAAGTGGTAGCCACATTACCCTCTACTGCAGTCCTTATAACAGATGCAATCTGGGTAGTAGATAGTCCGTAAGCCGATGCCTTGTCACGATTTACATATATCTGAGCTTCCGGTCTACCTTCGGAAATACTGGACTCCACCTCTCTGGTACCCTTAGTAGCTGATACAATTTGTACAACATCTTTAGAAATATCCTCCAGTTTCTCTAAATCAGGACCACTTATCTGTATGGAAACTGAATCGCCTCCAAACATTCCCCCAAAGCTTGTAGAAAGCTCTGTTATGCTTATATTGGCACCAGCAATGTTTTTAACAGAGTTTCGTATTTCTTCTACAACCTCAGAAGTACTTCTTTCTCTATCTTTTAAAGATTTCAAAGTGACACTTATGGAAGCCGTATCACTGCTGGAACCGCTTGTCATTGATATAACTCCTGAACCACCGACACTGACATAAACAGTTTCCACCTCAGGTATCTTAGAAAGCATATCTTCCAGCTTTTCTGCAATCTCATTGGTATTCTCAAGTAAGCTTCCCTTTGGCATTTCAATATCTATTGTGAACATTCCCTGATCCATTGCAGGCATAAACTCTGAACCAATAAAAGGGATTAGAGTAAGACTGAATATGAATATTGAAAGAACTATAACCAACGTCATTGCCTTATGTTTCAATACCCATTTCAATATCCTCTGGTAGAATTTATCTAAGCTGTTTATTACATTATCCCACTTGTTCATGACTATATTAAGCAGCTTATTTCTTGAACCTTCATTAGCTTCAATTGTTTTTAAAAACTTCGAGCTTAGCATAGGTATAAATGATAATGCTACTATTAAAGAGGCCACCAATGAAAAGGTTATGGTGAGAGCCATATCCTTAAATAACTGAGCTGCAATTCCTTCTGTAAATGCAATAGGAAGAAATACTACTATGGTGGTCATTGTAGAAGCTAGTATGGCATTGCCTACTTCCTTGGTCCCATATAATGCAGCCTCTATCCTGTTGTAACCTTCACTTCTATGTCTATATATGTTTTCCAATACAACTATGGCATTATCAACCAGCATTCCTACTCCAAGGGCAAGACCTCCAAGGGAAACTATATTGAGGGATATGCCTGCAAAATACACCATTACAAATGTGGCTATTATGGATATGGGTATAGCAGTAGCGATTATCAGTGTGGTTCTTATATTTTTTAGAAAAACAAACAATATGAGCACTGCAAGTACTCCACCCAATATTGCATTGTTTGCCACATTGCTTACTGACATCTCAATATACTGTCCCTGATCGAAAACTACATCGATGTTCAAATCAGGGTACTCCTTTATAATCTTCTCTATTTCTTCCTTTACTGCCCTCGCAACAGTGACAGTATTGGCATTTGTCTGCTTCTGAACACTAAGGCTGATACTGTTTCTGCCATTGGTTCTGCTATAGGACTCTATTGGTTTGGTGGTATCCACCACTTCTGCTATATCACGAACATATATGGTGGTCCCATTGGCCATGGAGATAGGGATATTTTTAATCTGTTCAATACTGTGAAACTCCCCTGTACTCCTGACCAAAAGCTTTTTCCCTCCATACTCTACAGTTCCACCAGGAAGGTTAAGGTTTTCAGTTTGCAATATGGTCATAATCTGGTTTAGAGATATTCCATAACCTGAAGCTCTCTGAGGATCCACATTTACTTGTATCTCCTGAGTTCTTCCACCTGCAAGGCTTACGGAAGCTACACCAGATAGTCTCTCCAGTCTTGGTTTGATATTCTCCTCTGTAAAGCTCTTCAATTTGATTTCATCTGACCCGTTGGTAACACTTATGGTCACTACTGGAAGCATACTAGGATCCATCTTCATTACCACCGGATCCCCTACATCATCAGGAAGAAAACCCTTGATCATATCAATTTTTTCTCTCATGTTCAAAGTGGCAAAATCCATATCCGTACCAGAGTTAAATTCTACTATGACTGTGGAACTGCCTTCACTGGATATGGATTGAATAGATTTCACATTATTTACGGTAGCGATGGCATTCTCTATAGGCTTTGTCACAATGCTCTCAATTTCTTGGGGTGCAACACCTGAATAGGTTGTCGAAACAATTGCAATAGGGTAGCTGATATCAGGCAATAAGTCAACAGGTATCTTGGAAAGAGATACCCCACCCAACACAAGCACTATCAACACACACATCAGTATGGCTACCGGTCTTTTTACAGATACTTCATGTATTCTCATATTTACACCTCTTAATTAGCTGAAATCACTACTGTTGATTCGTCTTTCAAGAAATCATGACCTTTTACGACAACCTTTTCACCCTCAGTCAGTCCATCTATTATCTGGATTTCCTTATCATTAAAAATGCCGGTAACAACTTCCTTCTTTCTAGCTTTATCACCATCGACTACAAATACGTATTTTTTACCTTCTTCCTCTATAACAGAAGTCAGAGGAACTGATGTGCAGTTTTCTGCCCTGTCCACAATGAACTGAATCTGGGCAAACATTCCACCTTTTATGGCGTCTGGCGGATTATCCAAGGTGATTTTTACTAAGAAGGTCTGTTTGGATATATCCGCAGAAGGCGCTGTTGCTGTTATGGTTCCAGACAATGTTCCTTCCGATATGGCTCCTATGGAAACATTTACTTTATCTCCTACATGAATTTTGCCAATAACATCCTCATTTACATCCACTTCCACAATATAACTAGAATCATCGATAATTATAAATGATGGAGATGCAGTACTTACATACTCCCCAACCTTGATATTCATAGCAGATACAACTCCACTTATAGGAGATTTGACACTCATATTATCCACAGCATTTTTTGCAATGTCATAGGACACTTTAGCCTGGTTTAATTGGGCTTGAGCTGTTTCAACACTTTCAGCATGACTCTTCTGTTCTATCAATTCCAAATTTGCTTTGGCAGTCTCATATTGTTGCCTTGCAAGTTCCAACTGAGACAGGGCTCTATCATAGTTAAATTTTGTTTCTGCCCCTGCTTCATATAAAGTTTTTATTGTGTCAACATTTGTTTTGGCATCATTATAGTTAATCTCTGCAGAAGCCACAGCAGACTTAAGCTGTAGCATCTGTTGCTCATGGGCAGTACCAGACATTATCTTCAGATTCAATTCTGCCATTTCAACTGCTGCCGCAGCCTGATTCAGTTGAAGCAATGCGTCTGTCTTATCCAGTTCGAACAATACTTGCCCTTTCTTGACTCTATCACCTAAATCAAAGTTGATTTTTTCAACCTTACCTGGTACTTTTGGCAGCACCATTATTTCTTGAACCGGCTTAACTTTCGAACTATAACTTATATAATTTTCAATATTTCCAATGGTAACTTGTTCTACTTCTACTGTTATAGGCTGATCCATTATAACATCAGCTGTCTCAACTTCTTTTTGAGAGCTGCATCCTATGCTTAGGCTAATGCTTAATACAATTAGTACAGCAAGTGATAAATTTCTTTTCATTGTATATGTCCTCCTAATCCTTTTACACATATGCTTATATCCAACAATGCTTCTATGAATTGAGAATTTTCATGATTATCTTATCCATAACATCATTTAGATAGTTTAGATCTTCTTTATCTACATCTTTTGTATAATAGTCGAATAATTCCATTCGTTTCATATCAATTTTTTTCAGCAAATCTCCTCCCTTCTCGCTAAGTTTTATTATCACCTGTCGCCTGTCTATTTCACTTCTATACCTGTTCACCAGACCAAAATCGAATAATCTGTCAACCAAGCTTGTGACAGCTCCCATAGTAACTCCCAAATAGTTTGCAATGTCGCTTACCATGCACTGCTCTTGGGTTCTTATGTAAAACAACATGTATATCTGGGTACTTGTTACAGGAATGTCAATGCCTTCAGTGATCTTGGCAAAGAGCTTCTTATGCAATTCATAGGCTACCTTATCCAACTCCTTCATATCAATGCATATTTTCATTAATTCACCCTCTAAATAATTTAATTATTAAACTATTTTATAATGTAATATATATTGCTGAACTTTTCAATACATTATCTATGAAAGGTTTCTTATGATCAAAAAAAGAATCAGACTGAAATTATTTATTCAAATCTGATCCTTGTTCTTCCTAATGAAATTGGAGCAAATTAAGACCTGCATCAGCACTGAATTCTCTATCAACCATGCCATCTATGGCTTCATTAATAATCTTTCCTCTCCAATGTCTTTCCTATAGCACTTGATTATATATATTGAGTTCGCCCGGCTTTTCATCAAGCTTTTTTAAAATAGGCACAATGTTTGTAAAGTGTTCTGTAGTCTTATGCTTTTCCAATGCCTCCTTAGACTCCCATTCTTCTATAAATGTGAGTATCTTAGGGTCATTGTCATCCTGGAACAATCCATAGCTGATACAACCTTCTTCCTTCCTTGTAGCTTCAACCATTCTTGCAGCATTCTCAACAAACTCCTGAATCTTATTTTCTTTGACATAATGCTTGGATACAACTTTAATCATTTTCTCCGCCTCCGTTTCATTGACTTTATGAAGTATTTTCATCAAGTGTCCCCAATATATTTTGGCAATATTATATCCATATAATATTAATAACTCAAGTCTGCATTCATTTTTTTACAACAATATATATTTTTCGACATTAGGAGCTGTTTTTCTTTTTTATATGGTATAATTATAATCAAATATTTAAGATAATCATAGGGGGCTATTATGAAGAAAATTTTCGCTCTTGTTTTGGCAACATCAATCATAGTCACAACTCAAACTACTGTATATTCTGCTCCGGAAAATATTGGGATAGGCACTCATACATATAAAATAGGCAACTCATACAAAACAGTGAATGTAGTTACCGTAGATTTAAACAGCCCTGATATAGTGCTTGAGGTAGTTACTGCAAACGACAAAGTAAGCGGATCCGAAGATTTTATATCTATGATAAATCGAAAAAAGCCTATAGCAGCGATAAACGCTAATTTCTTCGATGCATATAGCTCACTGGAACCCTACGGTTCTATTATTAAAGACAATGAATTTACATACATGGAAGGTAAAAATGCATCACTTTTTATTAAAGATAAAAATAAAGTGGATATGGATTATTTCAAAGTGGAAATAGACGGATACTTGGATGGCAAAAGGCAAAACGAATGGAATAATACTAGGCAAGCCATGGATTTCAATCTTTTCAAGGTGTGGTATGTCAATAATCTTCCAAAAGACAGCACAGGAGTATATATCTACACTCCTGCAAGAGGCATCAGTATCAGACTTGAAAAGGGCACAGCCATAGAAGTTATAGACAACAAGATTACAAAGATAGCAAAAAACCCAAAAGAAATCATGATACCTTCAAATGGATATTTGATTTATTATGCACCAAATGCCGCCGATGATAAGTACATAAGCGACAGATTCAGAATAGGAAGGACCGTTGAGCTAAGTTATAAAGCCATACCTGCCTTGGAAGATGGCAAAGAAAAAAAAGAAGAAAAAACCGCTTCCTCTACGCTATCAGCTAAACAGACTCTTCTGTATGGATGTGTGGACAGGGAAACTAAAAACTATTGGGATAATGCCAAGAACGGTATGGACTTTAACCTTTTTAATGTCTGGTATATAAACTCTAAACCTATAGATTCTACAGGAGTTTATCTATATACTCCGGAAAGAGGAGAATCTCTATCTGTGCCAGAGGGAAAAGCAATAATTATTTCAAATAAAAAGGTTTGTAAAATAGAATTAAAAACCACAAGTATTTCCATATCTAAAGATGGGTTTGTTATATACTATGGCAAGGATGCAGCCAATGACGATTATATAAATCAAAGGTTCGACGTAGGTAAAACAGTTGACTTTTATCATAAAGATACTTTAGTTATAGATACTGATAATATAATTAAGAAAGCTGTTGCAGATAACAGTGCTGCTTTAGCGGAAGCAATAACCGAAAATATGGAAACACTAATAATAGATATACAAAAAATTGAGCATATGATTTCAGCAGGACCATACCTGGTGAAAGATGGAATGATTATAGCAGATGCAGCAGCACAAGGATTTAAGGAGGACAAAATAACTGTTAACAGAGCTCTAAGATCTGCCATAGGCATTACCAAGGATAACAGACTTAAATTGGTAACCGGTGGCAGTTTGAACATGACTGAGCTGGCTCAAGTGATGCTAGATCTAGGCTGCGTAAAGGCCATGAATCTTGACGGTGGAGCTTCGTCTGCTCTTTATGCCAAAGGCAAAATGATCACATCTCCCGGAAGAAAACTCAATACAGTATTGATGATATTTGATGTAAAGCAATAAAAAAGGTCAGGTTGTAATTTTAACATGCCCTTGAAGCCTGACCTTTTACTTTATCATTTTCTTTTTTTCTTCACCACATATCCTGCGGCTAAACATAAAATAACAATTGCAACTATAGGTATTATCAATGCTACTAATGGATTTCCGGAAATAAATACTGATGTCGGTCCGTCAGATCCACCAATTATGTTTATGGATGATTGGAATTCATCATTATATTCGTCTTTGTCAGTGTCTTTTATATCTTCGGACATAGCATCTGCTGCATCCTCTTTACTTCCGTCAAAAATAATATTCTCGCCTGAACGCACTATATTTGCATCACCGTCAAATGAAAACTCGGTTATTTTTCCATCACTGTTAACAAAAGCTTTAATGGCGGCAGCATCCATCTTAGCCCATACGGGACACCCTTCAGGTAAAACTATAGATAAGCTTTTATAATCCAAACTATCCACCTTATAGGCACCCCAAGCCACCTTAAGACCGTTTCCTGACTTCATAAGTGAAATCAACACATAATCCCCAACAGATGGATCAATCATATTGCTCCCATCCTCATTATAAAAGAAGTTATACCCAAAGGGTTCTATTATCTTTGCTTCCTTAAGCTGCAACTGCTTTCTGGGATTGTTCGCATTTATATCTTTAGAACTTATTATGCTCTTCTCTACTTTCACTATTGTATTATTTCCTTCTATGCTTATTATTTCACCAATTACTAATGCATCATGGTCATTATGCATTAAACGATACAATGCATCAGCTGCATATACACCCGAAGCCAGTACCAAGAAACAAACCAGCATAAAAGCCACCATTCGCTTATGTAGATTTTTCAATCATGATTCACCCCTTTATCATTCATCTTAACCCCTATAATGTATTCATTATAACATATATCTTGCTTTTTTTATACTAAACTTGCTTTTAATGGCAAAATTTGCGCAAAATCATATATAAAATGACAAAATAGATGAAAATCAATCATAACAGAAAAAACAGAATATAAAATAAATGACAAAATATTTCAATAAGATACTCACTGTCGTACCATTGAAACATATAATATCATATGATGCAGCAGTGACTTAATAGAACTATGCAAATAGATTTTCAACAGTCGAAGATAGTGATTGGCCTCTCTTAGTACATGCTCTCCTAATAAAGATACAATAATTGGTCTGATTCTGCATTCTAACAATCCTTGTGTAGCTTGTGCCTTAAAGTCACGAATGATTGCTGTTGCCTTAAGGCTGTCGCATGCAACATGACAAATGGTCAGAATCAGATCAATTGCTCTTTTTGTTTTACATGTTTATAGATTATTGTTTGGAAACATGCCTTCCTCACTAATAACCTATTTAGGAATTGTGCAAAAGTTACACCTTAAAAAATGTAAATCTATTCTTATTATTCGTCCTTAAATGATATTGTCTTCATATATCCATCATAGCCAATTATCACATCTGCAAATATTTCTGCTGCATTTTGCCTGTACATTTCGGGCTTATCCATGGACGGGCTGAAATGAGTCAATAGCAATTCTCTTACTTCCCCGTCTTTTGCAAGCATTGCAGCTTCTTTAAATGTCATATGCCTATTTCGTTGGGCTTTTTCGCTGTCCATATCATCTCCATAGGTTCCTTCGCATATGAATAGATCGCTATCCCTGATAAAATCAGGTATAGCTTCCGTGGGCCTTGTATCAGATACAAAACTGACTTTTATACCTCTTCTCTTCTCTCCCAAAACCATATGTGGCTCATAGACCACGCTATCATATACAACTGTTTCCCCTTTTTGAAGCCTTCCCCATATTTCCATGGGTACTTTATTTAATTCTGCCTTTTCCACAGAAAATTTCGGTTTCCTTTTCAAATAAAAAGAGTATCCCAAACATGGTGATGAATGTTCAAGAGCCAAAGTTGAGAATATTATCTCCTGATTTTCTGATTCATGATACTCGTGAAACTGAAGCCCTACTGAAGACTTAATGATCTCCAGAGGAGTTTTGGGATTCTCAATTATGTCCAGCTCAAAAGGCATATATGTAATGGGACTCAAGAGATCCCTAAGAACTCCGCGAGTCCCCTCCGGTCCTACTATTACAATCTTCTCTGTTCTTTCACTGTTTCTCATGGTAGATATTAGTCCTGGCAAACCGAATACATGATCTCCATGTAAATGGGTAATACAAATTATATCAATGTTTTTAAATCCTGTGTTCATCTTTCTCATGGCTACCTGGGTGCCTTCCCCACAATCTATTAATATCTTTCGTCCTTTATAACTGATAAGGAGGGATGATAGAAATCTATGAGGCATAGGCATACTTCCCCCGCTTCCCAGCAATGTTATATCAAGCATAGTTTACACCCCTATATTATTCAATACTCTCATTACCTTAAAATAATTGAATATTATCTCTGTTTTTTATTAATGCTTTTGTTCAATTCCTCATATATTAAAATTACCAATATGAAGTCTCAATATCCCTTAGACCATATGCACCTATACAACATATAGCATGTCACAAATAAGGCACTTCTCTCTTCTATTTAGGCAGTAATTTAGTATAATCTTTGTTAAGAATTTCTCCAATTTCTTCTATTGTTATTGGTTTACTGAACAAATATCCCTGAAGATAATCGCTGCCTGCTCTTCTCATCCTTCTAAACTCTTCCACCTCTTCTACCCCTTCTGTAACAACCTTCAGATTTAATCCATGAACTAGAGCTATGAGGCTATCCATTATCTTTATATTTTCCAACTCTATAAATTTATCTTTGAGGCTTTTATCCAACTTTACCTTATCTAAAGGCATAAAGGTCAGATAATTTAAAGAAGAATAACCTGTACCGAAGTCATCTAAGGAAATCATCACTCCTAAAGCTTTCAACCTGTTTAATATATTAACAGTCTCAAACTTTTTCTCTGCAAAAACATTTTCTGTTATCTCTACTTCCAAAAAGGATGGATCTACATCATACTCCTCAAGAGTTTTCTTTATATAATCAATGAGATTTATATCAAAGAACTGCCTTGGAGATAGGTTTATTGATATAGGTAAAGAATTATGACCTTTATCTCTCCATCTTCTCATTTGTTTTATTGCCTCTTTAATTACCCATTTGCCTATCGGTATTATGAGACCTGTTTCCTCCGCTATTGGAATGAAAACCTCTGGGGAAATATTGAAATCCTTTATTCTCAGAAGGGCTTCAAAGGATGCAACTTTTCCTGTACGGGTTTCTATTATGGGTTGATAGTACAATACAAAGCTTTCATTTTTTAGAGCTTTTCTCAATATATTTTCTATCCTTATTTTTTTATTAAATTTCTCTTTCATTTTTTCATCAAAAAATAAATAATTGTTCTTACCTTTTCTTTTTACATTATACATGGCTATGTCTGCCTTAATTAGAAGATCATCAATGTTATTACCGTCATTTGGATATTGAACTATCCCTACACTTACTGTTATGCTATTTTCCATCTGATCCACAATTATCCTGTCCCTAAAGAAACCTATAAGCCTTTCCGCATATTCTTCTATCTTGTGAGTTTCATGTTCTTTAAGAAGGACCAGAAACTCGTCTCCTCCAAACCTAAAGGCAATCATGTTCTCCCATGACGTATCCTTCATCATGCTAGCCACTCTTTTTAGCACTTCATCACCATAAACATGTCCCAATATGTCATTAATGTTTTTGAAATCATCAATATCCAATAAAAAAATAGCACCTTTTCTGCTGTTATTCAGCTCATCTCTTAGAACTTCCGAAAACTTCCTTCTATTATATAGCCCGGTGAGAGGATCCCTATCTGCCATGTATGTAACACATTCTTCTTTTAGCATTATTTCTGTAATATCCACCAATACTCCATGAACACTTCTAGGATTCCCATCTCTATCCTTTATGGTTTTCCCTCTTACCAGATACCAATGAATTTGCCCATTTTTATCTATGATTCTTATTTGGGTGTCTATATTTCCATCTTTTACTGCTAAATATCGGTTGATACTGTCAATCAATATACACCTGTCTTCCTCATATACGACTTTCTCTATAACTTCATAAATGCTTTCTTTTTGAATGGCATCATATCCCACCAAGTCTATAAAGTTCTTGGAGAAGTTGATAGTTTTTTGGTGGATTTTAACCTCCCATATAAAACTGCCAGTAGCTTCTATAGCAATCTCATATTTTTGCCTCAGCTCTTCATTTTTCTCAGTATATTCCTGTATCTCATCATACTGAGCCCTTAACTCCTCCTCGCTGGACATTAATTGGTCTATAGTGGCTTCCAACTCATTTTTATACTTTACCTTTTCCGTTATATCAGTATATATAGCATAACCTCCAAGTATTTCACCATCCAACTTCATGAGTATACCTCTGATATTGACAATAACTGGATGTCCCGTCTTTGTATATCTGGTAGCTTCGAAATTTAATATGCCTTTTTCAAACAACTCATTAGTCATATTTAGTACTTCCCGCTTCATCTCTTTAGGTACTACCAAGTCATCCAAATTCCTGCCTATACATTCATCTTTTGAATAGCCAAAAATTTTCACAAAACTATCATTTACATCTAATATAATATGATTTTTGTCGAAGCAGGCTATTCCATCGGGGCTGTTAATAAAAAGAGTCTCATATCTATGCAAAAGAATATTGTGCTGTTTCTCAATCTTTATTGTCATATATGCTCCCCCTGCTATTATCTTTAGTTCTGCGTATATTATAAGCTCTATACCGAGATACTGTTAATTCTAATTCTACTAAAATAGCATGATTTCTACAATGTCTATACTTCACTTTTATTTCTTTGCATAAAAATGCTAATTAAAACATTGTCTAGCAATCATAGACATGTGTTGACAAAATAAAGAAATGGAAATATAATGTAAATACTGATAATATAGAAAAAACATAACATAATTTAATATATATAGGTAAAGCTATATGATAAAGGCAAACCTATCGAAAGGTAGGGACGCAAAGCTACGAGTCTAAGGTGTTATAACACTATGACAGTCGGGTTGCCAAGATAGGTTTTTTAAACCATGGCTAAATATAGCGCCATGGTTTTAATAATTTATAGGAACGTACCATAACTGAGTACAATAATTGATTTTGAGGTGAATATTTTTGGAGGTTGTTAATGACATCCCACAGTTGAAAGGTGTTTCTTTGTCAAAACTTCACAGCTTGATAGAAAGGCTTAAATTTGATGATAATACATATCGCCATTCCATGAGTGTGGCAAAATACTCAAATAGGTTCAATAAAATCATAGCTGCCAACATAAATTCAGAGACAATATATTACTCAGGATTGCTGCATGATATTGGAAAGACTGAAGTTAATATAAACATTTTAAATAAAAAAGGTAGTCTAGATATAGATGAGTTCAGTATAATGATGGAACATTCCAAATTAGGATATAATCTATTGAAAAAGCATTTAATGCCCATCGAAATGCAACATGCAGCATTATATCATCATGAACGCTGGGATGGAAATGGCTATCCCATGAAGTTGGAGAAGCAAAGAATACCTCTCGTGGCAAGAATCATAAGCATATGTGATGTATATGATGCATTAACTTCTAACAGGCCTTACAGAAAAGCATTTTCTATAGATGAAGCACTAGATATTATGAAAAATTCTCATGGGCAATTTGATAATGAATTGTTGGATATATTTTCCAAAAACATAGACTCTATTATATAATCAACTTAGCAAAATAGAGTCCAAATCATGGCTTCTATCATGGCCATGATTATGGACTCCTTTTTTTATTTTATCATCTATTCAAAAACCACTATGGCTTTTTTGCGTTTAATGCGCAATAAAACAGTTTCCAATATCCTTATTACATGATTAAGTTCTTTCTGTTCAAGGTATGCTGCTGCCATATCCTGTCCTATGACAAGATCCATATTTCTTGACTCGGGGCATACAAGTATAGCCTTATTCTTTCCTAATACAGGAGATTTGAATACTCTTCCGTCCACCAACTTACTGATCCTGTCTATTTCCAATAATCCTGTTCCAGGTTGCAATCTCTGCAATTGAGTATAAAGATCAAGGCTTACTACAAGAGCATATGGACCGTATATGCCATTTTCTGTCAATAATTGCATTCCGGAAACTACATCGGTAAAAGCATTTTCTCCCTCTGCCCACTCTTTTTTAGAAATCCTATTAATACCTTGAGCAGTCAATAATCCTTCATAGCCAAGTTCACTATCCCCAAAGAAAATTAATCTATCCTCCTTCAATGAGCAAGCTTCTGCTGCTGCCATTGCCCTTGAAAGATCAACAGGAAATCCCATTCTGTCGCTGTGTTCCAAATCCTTTGCAAGCAATGTAAAATCATCATAAATAGTAGGTATTTCAACGAGTCTTCTACCCTTTGTAATAATTATACCATCTTGTGACACTTCATCTATTTCATCCACATCATCGATTGCTATGAAGTTTACTCCAACTCCGAGAGGTCCAAATATATGAAGAAATCTTCTGCCAACAAGGGCCCTACGAGCTGCGTCAATAACTGCTGAATCTATCTTTTCCCAGAGTTTATCTGATAGGGTAGAAGCTTCCCTTGATAAATAACTCATAATATAAACCTCCTTCTCGATATCTTATGTTTTTACTTGTCAATAAGACTTCCTACGGTAGGAGAAATCGAATTGCTGCTCTTTTCTTCATCCTTAGATAGGGTAATTCCTAAATCTTCAAGCATCTCTCTAACTTCTTCCTGACCGGAAGCAAACAACTCAGCTTCTTTAGGATCAAGGATTCTAAGAAGTTCCATCAGCTCTCCCACATGAGCTTTCTCCTCATCACGTATGTCTGCAATGACTTTTTTAGCTATTTCATCATCTGTTGCTTGAACATGCGCATCATAAAGATAGATGGCTTCAAGTTCACCGGCAATATCTAAACGAATTGCCTGTATAAGCTCTTCCTTGGTGAGTTTACGATTAACATTGCCCTGAAATGGATTTGCGAAATTAGGCATGTTTCTCATCCTCCTATTTAATATATTAATGGCAATATTTAAGTGCCCATTGGATGCAAATCAACCTCAATATAGTATTTATCATTCTTAGGGATAATATAGCATTTTGGCAACTTTTTATAAACCATATAAAAGCAAAATTCTACTTTTATATGGGCTTGACATAATGTACTGCAAAAAAAGAATCCTTATTATTAAAAATTACAATAATAGCCTTTCTTATTAATAATTGTTATCCATATTATAAACTTGTTGAAATTTTCAGTCAAGTATTTCCAATATTTTTTCCAATGCTGTCCACAACTTGTATATCTTGTCATGTCAATCAGAGCTTTATTGACCCCTAAATATTTTTAAATCACATCAAATTATGTATCCTCTTACTGTGATGATTCATATAATAAGCAAGAAAGGTTTCCTATAGGATAATTCCAAATTAAGGAAACCTTTCGACAAATCATGAAGGAAAGTAGATAAAAAGGTAATTTATAATTATAGTAAGTTGAAACTGTCCTTATCTTGTACTTTCTAACAAAAGAAGATGTTTATATCGCCCTACCAGTTGCTTTGATTATAAGTGTAATTTACTCTTTGTACCAATGATAAAGACTGTTCACATGTTTCACCCGGAAGAACCTTTAAATTTCGGGATATGCATTGCATATTGTTAAATGTGGCAACAATTGTATAAAATCCAGGAGGTAGGTCATTTATAAAAAAGTTCCCGTTTTCATCTGACGTGGTTCTATAAACAGGAAACTCTGTACCAGATCCAAAGTACAATAAGATAATCGCATTTGCCACTTGTTGCCCATCAGTTTCTCTCAGTACGGAACCAATTATTTTCCCCGAATAATTTTCAATTTTATTATTTATTGTCACATCTATGCGCTGCAAATTGAGCTGTGAAGGCTTTACATCAAGTTCCACCGCTTGGTCCAAATCCTGTTTATTACTTTGCAAGCTCTGCTGATGTTGGAGCTTGTTATTGGTTCCGGTGCTGACTATTCTTTTTTCAATATTATTATCTGCATTATCTTCAAGTAAAAGCGGCTCATATATATCCTTCATAGCATTGCTCATCTCCTTGTGAAGCTAGCGCTAGCTCAAATATCACTTATATTAGGAGAGGAAAATATAATTAATTATCTTTTTCCCTCATTTTCAGCTTCTGCTTCAGCCTTGGCATTTGCATCGCTGTCGGCATCATTTTCTGCTTTCTGACCCTGAAGCTGCTTCACTATAACTTTCTGGTCAAACCAGTTGTAGTTGTATTGTTTATTGAATTGCCTCTGTTTGCTGAATTGACTATCCTTTTCAAATTCTTTCTCAACATCTATATCCTTATCAATCTGCTTAGCCAAATCAAGGTTAAGCTTATTATCTTTAATTTCTACCATCCATTTACCCTCCTTTCATAATATGAACTTGTTATATTCCTTATTTATTCTCTCTTTTATCAATATGGTCTTCCATGCTTTCCTTCCTCATTTTCAACTTCGGCTTCTGCTACTGCTTTAGCTTCTGCTTCACTCTCTACCTCGTTTTCTGCTTTCTGACCCTGAGTCTGCTTTATAACTATTTTCTGAACAAAAGGATTGTAGTTTATCTGCTTATTTACTTGCTTCTGCTCAATTTCCTGCTCTTCTTCCTCATATTCTTTATCAACGAGAATCTGTTGATCCTTTTCAAAAGCTTTATCGTTAGGCGTCATGATATCCCTCCTTTCAAAACAATTTTTATTCTGGAGATTAAAGCTATTGCTTCATCTCTCAGTACAATATATTGATGCATGTACAAAAATGTTAACACTTGTACAAAAAATTTTGGGACATAAGAAAGGCTTCCTTTGGGAGCGTTTATAACAATTAAGGAAGCCTTTCTCGAAACCCATTATGGAAAACTAATATTAAGGTAAAATTATACTTTCTAAAATATGCCTGACATTAATTAGCTGGTCTATGGCTTATAAAAAATACAAGCCTCGATATAAATAGAGATTTTCTCTCATATTTAATGCGAGGCTTTGAGATGAACCTACTTTTGCATACAAATCACTTACCATTGGCTTTCATGTCCTGTCAAACTATCACCATTTGCAAGTGTATGATGTTTTATTACCTTTCCGTTGACTAAATAATTATCCTATCCTTTTGCTATTTATTGTTGAATAGAGTGTTTTGATCATAAATCAGACCCCATTCCCCATCAATCTTTTTAAATAGCAATGTAAGATAGTAATTCAGTGAGTATTCATTGCCGTTAAAATCAATATCTTTGTAATTTACTTTCAACAATGCAAATGATGCTTCTTCTCCCTCTTCTATTTTTAATATTTCGTAATTTAAGGTCCAATCTTTATCCGAAAACCAATCTTTATGAAACTCAATAAACTCTTCCCTGCCATTAATCAATGTTCCATTTGGCATAATTAGTGTGACGTCTTCCTTACTGATTGTTGTAATGAAAGTCTCCAAATCTTTATTTTCTATAGCCTTTAGATGAAGATTTAATACTTCTTTAAAATTCACTTCTTTCTCCCCTTACTACTTAATTTAATGTTACACAATGTATCATTTATTCACATTCAAAAACATCTACTCTCCAAATAATCGGATAATTCTTAGCCCATTCCTGAACAGCTTGCACCTGTTCTTCTGTATAAGCGGAAACGTAGGTTTCATCTCCATAGTGTTCACTGGAGAAAATATACTCATTATCCTTCTTTAGAAATAAGGTAAACCATTTTATATGCCCTTTTTTAGCTAAATAATTAGTTAAAATCTCTTGCTTAAATTGAGGAGTTATTTTTCCTCTAAAAACTACTTCCTTGGTTTCATAATTGGGTACTTTCTCACCAAACCTTTGGCCGGATTCAATGCCTTCCAAATCATCTTTCCAAAGTCTCATTTCAAACTCTTCTGCTTCATCAAGGGCTTTTCCAGCCAAATCTAGCCACCATTCATAATTATCAAAAATTGGTGCCATACTATTAGATGCAACAGCATTCTTATGGACCATAAATAATATGTTATATTCCACCAGCTTTCCTCCTTTTCCATTCATTCCAGAACGCTATATATCCTTTTCTTTCAAATTCATTCTCCGGCATATTATTGTTCAAAGACTTTTTATAATAGCTTTCTACTATATCAGCAAAACGCAAAACTTCTCCTTTGTAATGAAGATAATCGACATATACAATATTTTCCTTCTCAGCAATAAGCTTGACCATCCAATCCTCATACAAAACAGTCCAATCAATTCCATTATCACAACCTATGATTTCTACCTCATCCAGTGTTTCATTAGGGTTTTTGTACAAAGCAATTTAAGTCATGCCGAAAATCTTGGAAGTAAAACGAGATGTTAACAGTAATATTAACTTCATTTATAAAAACTATAATCTTTACCTCATATGAAAAAATTATACAATATATCGCCACTATATTCCAGTCATTATTATAATAATTTGATTTCATTTAGCCACTTCATCCAACATATTATAAACTTACATCAAAAGACCCGGTAGAATCTTATGGATTATCTCTACAAGCTTCTGTAACTTTCTTGCCAACATAATCAAAGTAATTGGCCTTCAGTATTGCCATAGAAATATTTGTGGGGTTGCAGAAACTTTCCGCCTGTGATGCTTCTATGGAGCAATGGCAGCAAAATGACAAGATTTAAAAAAGAATTGACGCATGATGAGTAAAAATAACGACAAATAACCGGAAGTATATATACATCCAGTTATTTGTGAAACGGTTACTTTATTAATGGAATTTGTACTGTCCAATTACCTGTGATTTCTAATGGTGCTTCTCCTTTTGCCTGACTATATAATGATTTTACATTAATCACGATTGAATCTTCCGATTCCAATGATTTAGCGTCAAATATAAAATCACCTTCAAATGTCTTTACATCTGTCTCTGAATCATCTTTCTGTGAGAAAAGTTTATCCATATCTGATATTTCAAACGTATATGATTGTTCTTTTCTTGGTTTAATCCTGATATCCTCGTTATTTATTTTTTAGCCCGACCCGGTTACAACACTGTATTCTCCAAATGTAATTACCTGTGTAATATTGTAAGGAGCAACATCATCCTTTAATAGTTTAACCTTCATACCAACAGTAATATTATCAGAATCCATATTTATTTCATCTGCTTCTATTAATATTTCTTCTGTGGCATCAATATATTTTAATCCAACTACTGCACCCTTCCAGTTCCTTATATCCTGAAAATATCCTCCTATCATTCCGGCAAGCGTTGTATAATTGCTGCCTATCCCTACTGTAACTATAGCTGCTGACAAAGCCGCTGCAATTAACTTTTTTCTTGTACCTCTAGCTTTATTATTTGATTTTTCGTATTTTAACTCCTGTTTAGCCATTTGGATTCCTGATACACTTCTATTTCTTATATCGCTTGGTATTGGAACATTGTCAATTTCTCTTTTTATCTGATTACTCATAGAGATTCTCCTTCCCTTCAATTCTAAGCTTTTTTAAGGCTCTATAAATAATAGTTTTTACACTCCCCAATGGCATATCCAATATTTCTGATATCATGTTGAATGTATAATCATAATAGTATTTTAGAATTACAACAGACTTCTCATCATCTTTTAATGACTTAAGCAGCTCAAGTAATGAAACAGAAGTAGTAATCTCTGCTGTCTCATCTTCAACACTTGCCATATCCTCCTTATATTCATCTATGAAAACCATATTTTTTCTTTTGCGAAGAACATCCAGAGCAGAGGTAATTGCTATTCTGGTAAGCCAAGTTTTAAAATACTTTGGTTTTTTCAAATTCTTTATAGATTTAAAAGACCTGTATGCAGTTTCCTGAACAACATCCAAAGCATCTTCTTCATTTTTAACATATAAGTAAGCAGTACGATAAATCATCTCTTCATATTTCACAAACAATTCCAAATAGGCGCCATCATCCCCTTTTGGCGCTTTTTTAACAAGTTTTATTGTCTCAGTTTCAGTAACCACCATCATTTCCCCTTTCTATATAATTAGATGTATCAGAAATGATTTTGGCTTTGCAAATAATGTTTTAAGCAAAAAAAATTAAGGATTAAGATATAATTTACCATATTCCTTAATCCTCAATGGCTATATATAAATCTTCTTTTATATAACATTATATTTAGAACCTATATGTTTAATTTCATGATAAAAATGATGTATTATATTTGTTTATAATTACCTCATTAGCAACCTGGAGTTTTTCAAAATACTCCCTATAAGAATCACTCAATATTTTTAGATTTTCAATAAATATATCGTAATATTCGTTCTCTTGCAGATACTTTAATAGCAATTGACGTATTTTATATGCCGGCGAGCTTTTATATTCATCCGAGTTTCTATATTCCAAATATTTCCCAATAACCTCCCTGTTTTCTTCCAAATATACATCTATATTGTTTACTGAATCTATTATGGATAAGTTCATTCCCTCCATGTTTACTTCTTTCAGCTGTCCAAAACTTTGATTAAATAATTCCTTCAATTCTTCTGGTAGCTTTACTTCTCGAAGTTCATCCAAATAATCGACAATTTTATAATATGCCTCTTTTTTTCCCTCGGTATCTATTTTCTCATTGAGGAAATAGCCAAAATGTACACATACATATATGCCATATTCCCCTGGAAATGCTTCCAACAGTTTCTCTTTTACCGTGAAATGCTTCTCAATGTTTTCTTCAATATAGGTTATTGCTCGTTCAATGTCATAATCCTCTATAAGCCCTTCCAGACAATTCTTTCTAGCCATTGCTCTTTCTATTTCCAGATCCAGCTTATATTTACATCTTGCTATGGCAGCAGATTTATTGCTGCTGGCAAGTATATCTTTGACTTCAGCAATGCTAATACCTAACTTTCTTAAAACGCCAACTTCTTTTAAAACAGTTATATCTTCTTTACTGTAATTTCGATAACCGTTATTCTCAACCTTTGGAGATATCAATCCTTGCTGTTCGTAATATTCAATTGCTTTCTTCGTCAGTTTGCATTCTCTGCAAACATCTTTAATCAGCATACTTATCACCTCATAATAATCATAAGCCAACTCCCAAGGTGATAGTCAATAGGTAATTTTCTTAAATAAAAATTATGCTATGCGAATACTACGTGTTTATTCAAAGCATTCATACTCTATGTTATTTTTTTGTACTAGATTACAATGCAACAAAATATCCAAAAAAAGCATAACACATCATGGCTATCTATTTCTTGCTATCCAATCACTGAATTAATTCTTGTCAATACTGAACATAAAGCAATCATTGACCTTTCAATCCAAATATGTAGTTTCTAATTTACCTACGGAAACCAAATTTAAATTTTTGTCATGAATTAGAATAAAATATATCAAACAACCTTATAAACTTAAAAATTATATATTTGTACCAAGACATCTTTTCCACAATTCTAAACTGCTACAAAAGCATATTCACATTTTTCAAAATCATCAGTTTTCCGCCTTAAAATTTTTCTATCTTCATAGTGAATCTTTCATCAGAAACCATCTGAGTAGTATAATAACGGCATTTTAATTCTGAATTTCTTTCTACTTCTTCTTAGGTATACGGACTAAATGCTCTTTCAATTATATCGCAATTAATTTTTTCATATTAACTCACATAAGTGCATTATCAAAACTAAGCTGTTAATTTATCTTGTAACTTTCACTAATAAATTCCTTTAGTTTTTTACTTCTATTAATTTCAACAATAATTCCTTTTGCTATTCCAATGTATCTGAAAAAGAGTGTCTCCTTATCTTTCTCATAAACCCAGATATATAATTCTGCAATAAATCCATATTCATCTGTAAAAATTCAGTGTGCATTTTCGGTATTTCACATCTGGGTATATATTGGTTAGTGTTGTTTGCCCTCTGTTACCAAGAAGCTGTATGGAAATATCTCATTACATACATGAGATTTGCCAGTAACTCGAGATCCTAACTTCCATATATCATAATTGTTTTCTACAAGAGAAATCATTCTCATAAATTTGAACATGCAAATTTTAAATATAAATTATCATTAGATTGGTTTTATTTCGAGTACGAAAAAAGCCACTTTTAGAAGTTATGTGGCTTTTTCATTAATAATCATATTAAGCTATAATTTCTGCGTTTTTGTTTATTTCGTCAATAACGTCCATAATAGCCTTAGCGCAATCCATGTTATTTTTGAATAATGAGGTAATACTTCCAAGGCTTCTGAACGGTTCCTCCATAAGAATTCTTTTATCTTCTATCATACCATTAGCTACAACATAATCTACGATAAGTTTAACAAATTTAATCTGGTCAACATTTAGCCGTTCTTCATTTAGAAACTGGCTAAACGCTTCATTTGCAGCAGCTCTATCAAGGCCGACAATTTTTCTTACAAGCTTAGTAATCGGAGTATCTTTAAACTCTTTTTCATAGTCTTTTTTTGATCCAAGTTCATCCCACAAAATTCTTTCTAGTTCTCTTAAGTCGTTCTTTGCAAGTGGTTTATTATGCCTTAACTTATAAATAGCTAATACGTCTTCATGTTCTTTTAAGTAGTACTCAACCTTCTTCCTGTAATCTTTGAGATCATTTACAGAATAGATAGTTTTTCCTTCCTTTACTTCTAATATTTGGTCAGTAAAATTGGTATAGTACACTTTTTGCTTCTTCTTCTCTAAATATTTAATAAGTTCGCGCAAAGCTTCACGTACCTTTTCCAGTTCAAAGATATCTGCATTTTCCCAGAACTCATCTCTAAGCACTTTATCTATGACGTGTTTCTGCTCTCTTACTTGAGGTATGGTACCAAGCTTGGATAATTCCTCTGCCGTACTGATGATTGATCTAATGGGAACTGTAGCATTTTTGTTTTGCAAATAGGCCAACTCAACAGTGTAAACAAGATAATCAAAGCGTTTTGCCAGTTCATCCCCATTAAACATGACAAGCGGAGCAACGTGCTCTTTAATATCATTAACACTAGTTACATCTAATGCTTGCCATGCTGACTTATCTTTGAATTGCTCCACATATCTCAAATGAAGTTTTACCCTGAAACTATCCTCATTCAAAGCTCTGATACTGCAAAGTAAATCTTCCACCAATTGGTTTCGATATTTGATATACTCTTCTTCTTGATATTTTATATTCTGCAGTTCACGAACTATACTTACCTTAGTATTGAATATCTTTTCAGTAAGTGATTCGGCTATCCCAACTTCTTTACTCTTAGGATCAACACGGAAAAATTCAAAGTTATTGCAATAGTCAAAGATAAGGAATCCCTCTTTATCCTCACCTACTCCAAATAGATCCTTGCATAATCTTGTACCTCTTCCAATCATCTGCCAAAATTTGGATTTCGAACGAACCTTTTTAAGAAATACAAGATTTACAATTTCAGGAATATCTATACCTGTATCAAGCATATCAACAGAAACAGCAATCTGCGGCATTTTCTCCTTGGCACTAAAATCATCTATCAGTGCATCTACATACTTTATACTATAATCTATCTGCTTTATGTAATCACTTCCGTATTCAGGGTAAATTACATTAAATCTGTTTACAATAGCTTGAGCATGAAGACTATTCTTTGCAAATATAATTGTTTTACCTAATTTGTCCCCACCTTCAACTTTAATTCCCTTCTCCATCAGCTGATTTAGTACCATATCAATAGTATCAGCATTGAAGAGCCATTCATTTATGGCACTACTTGAAATGGTATCATCGATATTTTCATCATCTTCAAAAGTTTTCTCATACTGTTCTTTTTCTTCTTCTGTCAAATCGTTGTAATGTATACCTTCTTCCATTATTTTTGACTTGATCTCTATTGTACGATAATCCACCAAATAACCGTCACGAACTGCCTGTTCCAATTCATAAGCATAAGTAGGAACTCCGTTCTCCATATCAAAAACTGAGTAAGTATTTTTATCAATATCGTCTTTAGGTGTTGCTGTTAAACCGAGAAGCATAGCATCAAAATAAGTAAATATATCCTTATACCTCTTATAAATGCTTCTATGACTTTCATCAATAATTATTAAGTCGAAATGTCCTGGTGTAAAAATTCTACTGCCATAATTCGTTTTTGCTTCATCTATTGCATTCATCATAGTTGGATAAGTTGAAAATACCATTCTTGCCTGTTCTGGATTATCTCTGCTATCAAGCAAATTACAAAGAGTAAGATTAGGTAACAAGCTACTAAAGCTCTTTTTTGCCTGGTTCACTAAAGCTACACGATCAGTAAGAAAAAGTATATTCTTTATGTAATTATGCCTTGTGAGAACATCTACAATTGATACTGCAACTCTGGTTTTACCGCTACCGGTAGCCATGACTAATAGAAATTTTCTATGCTTCTTTTCAATAGCATCACATACAGCCATAATAGCTTCTTTCTGATAATAGCGGTCTGTAATATTATCATTGATAACAACATTGTTTAACGGTTTCCTTAAAGTTCTTCTGTCCACTATAAGCTGTAACTGGTCTTTTGTGAAAAACCCAGAAACCCTTCTGCTCGGACAACCATCCACATCATCTGTAAAATAAATCTCATAGCCGTTGGTTGTAAATATGAGGGGTCGTTGCATATACTCATTTTGCAAACAATCTGCATAAAGTTTTACCTGTTGTGATCCGACTACTGAATCAACGCTTGTCTTCTTAGCTTCAATTACCGCCAATGGTTTACCATTATCTCCATATAACACATAATCTGCATAGCCTATTCCACTAGGATTTGGCATACCCTTCACAGAAACTTCTTTCAAGCAATCAGAACCAATGTTCCAACCAGCATGTTTTAATTCAACATCGATATACTTTTTTCTCGTTAATGCTTCGCTTATCTCATCAACTTTAAAATCATAATTTCTATAAGCAGCTACTCGATGTGCTGTCATAGCTTGACGAAGCTCTTCATTTTCTTTGCGCAATTCTTCTAACTTTTTATCCTTTGCGCTAAGACGTTCGTATAAATCTCGCAGCTCTTCTGGTCTCTTACGCTGTTCTGTACTTTCCACAAGTAATGACTCGTCGAAATCTCCACAGGTATATTCGTCTGAATAGCAATAGTCTATCCATCGTATAAATTCATGAAGATTTCTTAAAGATAGAATCGCTTCATCTCTAGTAATGATTGAGTTCGTATGAACTGCTGTGTTACCAAGCTTTATTACATACTTAAGCAGCGGAAACAATTTAGGTTCAATAATCTGACGAAAGGTTGGTTCATGTATTAAGCTTGATATGTTATCTTGATAAGGAATGGTTAGATCCTCATCAAAGCTGTAAACCCACTTTACTGCTAATTCTAAGGCGCGCCTAGTTAAGATAGCACAGGTGGCAGGAGAAACCAATAAGCTTTTCTCTGCTTCAATAGCGCTATCAGCAAAACTATTATATTGCTGTTTGTTTTTCAGAAAATCAAAGTTCGTAGGCAATATATACCCTCCTTTGCTATTGTATTTACAAAAATAATTCCTCGTTGAAAGCTTTTTGCATAAGAGCATTGAAATTAGTTTCCAGTTCGGTAAGACTTTGCTGTAATGAAGATTTTAATTTGTTAACTTGTTGGACAAATGCAGCGAACTGGTTTTGTTTTTGCAAATCTGGCATTGGTATAGAAATATTTTTAATTGCTGAAAGTGCCATGAATGTTTGTGCTCCTCCGCATTTGTTTTGTTCTAATATACTATTTCTTAATAAATTTAATACTTGCCACAAATAATATGGATTTAAAACACTTTTACATGGTTTCAATAAAGCAACATTCTTCATACTAAATTCAAAATCTAAAGTATTTATAGCTGCTATTCCATAATTTACACCAATGTTTGTATAAAGTACATCTTCATATTCAGGATTACATCTAGCATAAATAATCTTATGGTCTTCTTCTGATACAAATTCAACATCATTAAGATCAATTCCTGTACTTCTAATATTTTTACCTGTGATAAGCAGATATCCCTCAGGATATCTAGGTGGTGTACCATGTGTTCCATCAGTAATCTTCGTACATACCTCATTTAACTTTTTGACTTTCCACTTGTATTCATTAGTAACTGGATCACCAAACATCTCAACAAATTGGGATTTAACTAGCTCATCGCAGGCTTCTATCTGTTGCTTACGCTTGATTATTAGAAGTTGAGCTTTGTCAAGAATTTCTACTATTTTATTCTGCTTTTCAATAGAAGGTACATACATATATAGTTCTTTTAAAGCAGTCACAGTAAAACTAGATTGGTTAACAGAATTTTTTGTAATATTGGGAAGTTGTCTTTTAAAATGCGGGGTTCTAAAGTAATAATACGCATATTTACTTGTTATTAGTTTTTTATTCGGTCGTAAAACAAGTAAATTCATTCCGTGTATTACTTTTTCATCATTTATTTTTTCATAAAGTGCTGTTTTCCCAAGATGTTTTACACTATTTATATGTGACATTAAAATATCACCACTTTCCAATATATAATCTTCATATTTGGAAAGATCTTTTATTCCGGCATAACCCATTTTTTCTCTATCAACATAGCCATCTGATATAGTTTCAATACGTGTAATGGGATAACCTATTTTATTATTATTCTGTTTAATGCTTGCCCCATTTCTAATTAAAGTAAAATAATCTTTAACTTTATTCATTAATCATATCCTCCAACTGTTTAATACCTGCTATAATCTCTTCTTCTAAATCTTTTATCCTCGCCAATATCACTGTTGGATGATCATATTCCACTTTTTCGTACTCAATTTCTTTATATTTATTTATAGTCAAATCATAACCATTATTCCTTATCTCCTCAACATCAACAAAAAAGCTTTGTTCTGTGCGTTTTCTATCATTTTCGCCATCAAGATTATTAAATCTTTGTATAATATCAGGAATATCATTCTCTGCAACAGGCTGTCTCTTATCATCCAAGGAATAGCCATCAGCCTTCATATCATAGAACCAAACTTTATCCGTGCCACCAGTACCAGTCTTAGTAAAAATGAGTATAGCTGTAGACACACCTGCATATGGTTTGAACACACCACTGGGCATGGAAATAACGGCTTCCAATTTATTATTTTCTATTAATTCCTTGCGGATTTCTTTATGAGCGTTACTGCTGCCAAAAAGAACCCCATCAGGGACAATGGTAGCACTTCTACCACCTTTTTTTAGAATCCTTAAATTTAGCGCCAAAAAAAGTAATTCCGTTTTCTTTGTCTTAACTACTTTTAATAGGTCTGAACTTACTGCTTCATAGTCTAAAGATCCCTTAAATGGAGGATTAGCAAGTACAAGAGTATACTTTTCCTTATCTGTATTCTGTTCAGATAAGCTATCTCTATATTCGATATTAGGGTTGTCCACACCATGCAACAACATGTTCATGGCACCAATACGCAGCATAGTCCTATCCATATCAAATCCATAGAACATAGTGTTATTAAAATGTTCTCTAAGTCCTGCATTTAAAAACAAATCGGCATGATTATCCCTTAAATATTCCTGTGCAGCAACAAGAAATCCTGCAGTTCCCATAGCAGGATCAACAATAATATCACTTGGTGTTGGTTTAACCAGTTCTACCATCATTTTAATAATATGTCTAGGTGTACGAAATTGTCCATTAGTACCTGCAGTAGCTATTTTTGATAAAAGGTATTCATAAATATCACCTTTAGTGTCTCTATCTTGCATATTCAAGCCATCAATACCATCAACAAGCTTGGATAACATTTGAGGTGTTGGAATTTTAAATATAGCATCTCCCATATACTTAGAATAAGCTGAATTTCCATTTTGATGTAAAGTTTTTATAAAAGGAAATACTTCATTTTGCACTATTCTGTACATTTCTGATGCTTCCAGATTTTTGAACTTACTCCAACGCAGATATGGTGAATCGCTTGGGAATAACTCTTTGTGTTCTACACCCAAAAAGTGTGCTTCATTTTCTTTTATTGCTTCTATCTCGTCTAATTGCTTAATAAAAAGAAGATATGTAAACTGTTCTATTACTTCCAATGGATTAGTAATACCGCCTGTCCAAAATATCTCCCATATTCTATCCACCTTATTTCTTAATTCACCTGTTATCATAATTGCCTCCACTTTTACTTTGTTTTATTCAATAATTATATCATATATTTTCAGGTCCATTGAGTAAACGATTTAATAATAAAACGCCTGCAAAATACATATTAATACTATAAATTTATAAGTCCTTTAAGTTCCAAAATATATAAGAAATCGGTTCTATACCCATCTCATCCGACTTTGACCACAATTAAGCCATAGCTTTTTCTGGATCTCTATAGAAAGATCTTCCTCTTACTCTCCAGAAAGTCCACCTTAACCTTTCAAGAATCCTTTGACGTCCCATATCTTGTTGTAGTAAACGATAGCATACACATTGAGAATCCAAATCGCCCTGTTGAATGGAGAGATACAAAACATATTATCTCTTGCTCTACTAGCTGTATTATTAAACCTCTGATAATCTGTAATCTGATCTTTTGGTTAACGCTCCCACCTTCATATTTGGAGCTGCAGCCATGGAAAGAAAGATAACATCTCTTTTATCTTAAAACCAACCTCTTTATCAAATCTTATCTTTCAATGAATTTTATAGCTAAATCTGCACACTTGCTTTTCTTATTTGTAATCTTAATTGTTATGTTTTCAAGTAGATAATTATACTTCCAGCCAGTAATATTCTTAAGCAATCAACCCTTACTTTCTCATCACTTAACTCTTCTTTGAGAAGTAGGAAGTTTTCCATAGCTAGAGTTTGATTTATGCTTTCAGGGATAATTATTTAATATATGCCATGAGAAATTACTTTTCTCCGCTATAGTACACTTCTTTGGTGTCAGATATCTTCCTAAAAAATGTTGTTGCTTTTTCTAAATCCTTAATAATAAAAGTTATAAGGCTAATCTCTGATTCGAACTCATTATCTCATAAAATAGAATTTACATTTACCTCTTGCATTTTACTTCTATGCTCCCATTTTATAATAACTATAAAACTAGAATTTTAGTCCCTATACTTAATTTTCAGCAAAAAAAGACCCAACAGTAAATGAACACATCTTAATTTATTTACTGCTGGGTCTTTAACTTGTCAAGCTCGTCATTCATCTATCATGTGTATTGCTTCTTCCTTTGTTTTCAATGATAAAATTTTTGCAGGACAGTTTTTAATACACGTACTACATTTTATACAATTTATATCATGAAACTGATTATATTCGCCAAACTGAAGATGGGGTACTAGCTGGAATGGACACACCTTTGTGCATTTGCCGCAAGCGAGACACTTGCTTATATCTTTTATGGTGACTTTCTTTTCTGTTTTTTCCGTGATCCTAGTGTTTTTTCCCAATTTATGAACAAGTTTTTGCATTGTACCCATTGGACAAAATTGACACCAAGTTCTTGGGTTAATTATTACTGCAAATAACCCCCCAGTTATCAATACCATTAAATATGTTGCAACAAAAACAAAGCCCAGTTTATCAAGAAAATCATAACTTCCCCATAATTTCAAAACATCGATTATCTTCCTTGAAAAATTGAACATAAAAAATATGAAAAAACCTATAACCATATATTTGGATTTTAAGAATTCAGGTATCCTCTTATTTAGGCTTATAGGCATTGCTATCCTGTCAAATAAGGACCCATGGGGACAAAAATTGCCGCACCAGTACCTTCCTGCAAAAAAAGAAGTAATAGTTAGGCCTAACATGATTAAGATTACCAACAAGCCTAATTTGGGTTCCCACAGACCACCTAAGGCTACTAATACTGTGAAAAACCAGCCATGCTTTCTTATGTTAGTAAATGTCCTATTGGTTTTAATGTAGTAATTATTCATGGCATACCTCCTATAACCTTTTATACCATAACGGGGTATATGTATATTATAATATGGTGTTTTATTTTTGTAAATAAAAACCACAGCAAAACAGTAATAACACTGTATTTGCTGTGGGAAGTAATATGCCATAATTACCTGTTCCCCATTGTCCAACTAAGCTGTCAAATTCCATAATGAATAAAATACTTGTTTTCTTTTATTGCCTCAGTAATTTTTTCGATAAGAAGTTGAAATTCTTTTGACTTGAAACAATTATTGGCCTTTGTTATTACATCTCTAAATTCTATGAGAGATTCTGGGGGTATAATCGTCACACCGCAATAATCTAATCCGGCAGCCGGTTGTGTTGTAACCTGAAAATATGTTTTTATTGCCTTTAATTCTTCGTTATACATGGCAATTAATTCTTCTATTAAATAACCATTGACAGAAATACAGTTATATTTTTCAGGTTCATAATGGCTATACCACTTATTTTCTTCAAATGATTCTATTATTCCAAACTCATGCTTTGCCATCTTAATCCCCCTTTAAATCATCATAATCTTATATAACTCATTTATGAATTAATCTGTTTGCCTCTCCTTATAACTAAGAAGTCTGCTTTCCAATGTTCCTGTATGAAGTTCAAAGAGATGATTATCATAGTCATAAAAATATATCGAACGGCCTTCTTCATCAATTCTATTTCTTCCCTCTTTTATTTCCAATCCCAGCCTTTGTATTCTTTCAAGGTACATATCATAAAATGTTTTATCTCCGCTATAATACACTTCTTCAGCATCGAATACCTTTTTAAAAAATTTTGTTGCTTTCTCTAGATCTTCAACAATAAAAGTAATATGGCTGATTCCTGATATCAAATCCATCTCCCCGTAAAAAATTAACATTTACTACACATATTTTACTGTTATGTCTCTTATTTTGAATAACATATAATACCAGCAAATTTAATCTCTCTGCCTTATATCTTGGCTAAAGAAAAATAGTAATTATCTCATATTGCAAGACACAACTGAATCCATAAGACTATTGTAGGCTTAGAGTTTATTTAACATTGACCTAGAAATCAGTATATGCTCTTCTACTAAATTAGAAACTTTTTTAAAATCGTATTCAAGAAGTGCTTCTAATATTGCTATGTGTTGCTTACGAACCAAATCCAAATCATTTTTATATAAAGCTAAGTACCAAAATCGTTGGGATTTATAGAGTAACTCTTGGCAAAAATGGGATAAATGAGGGTTCTTAGACAAGTTAATCAGCGCAACATGAAAGTCTAAATCTTCCCTTAAAAACATTGTATAAGTATCCTTGTTTTTATCGGATAAGTTCATACTGTTCCATCTTTCTACCAATTCTAATAGTTTGTCTTTACTATTGGCTACATTACTAATATCGAGTAATTTAAAAAGTGCAACTTCATTAATAAGTCTTGCTTCGTAAATGTTTTTTAAGTCTTCCAAAGATATAGGTGAAACAAAGGTTTTTTTCCTAGGAGCAACTGTAACATAATTTTCATATTGAAGCTCTAATAAAGCTTCCCTAACAGGAGTTTTACTAAAATTAAGTTCAGCAGCAATTTCATCAATTCGAATTACAGACCCTGGAGGTAAAGCACATGTAATTATCTGATCTTTTATATAATTTAAAGCAATTAATTTATTATCGTTTCGCTTAGACATGTTGAATAACCTCGATTCATGAACAGTTATGATATAAAACATACATTTTAACAATACATTTTCTATAGCATGTAGTCAAGTATAAAATTATTTTGCTTAATGAGTACATTTCATATTATAAAATCATTGATTTTACTAACTTTTTCTCGTTTTCTTGACATTTGCATAATAAAATAATCCCTTTAAAAAGTAAAGCTGTAAATGTAATTTTAGGGGTAAATATAGATGGTTCTGAGAATATTTTAAGAATTTTGGCAAGAGGACTGAATGATCTGAAAAACAAAGGATTAAAAGATAAATGAATCAGGATATATTATCTACATTCTTTAAGTATCCTGAAAAGAAAACTATAATGTATACAACCAACATAATATAAGACTTTCAATGGCAGCTAAGGAAAATAACAAAGGCTAATAGTATGTTTCCATAAGAATCTGGTAAGTCAAAAGGTAATAAAAAACTGATTAAGAACCGTATTCCAACTCTTTACAATTACAAAAAAACGAGCGAAATAATGTCAAGGAAAAAAGTAGCTCATGACATCATTTCGCCTTCTCGTTAATACTTTATTAAGATTAAAATGATAAACATTTTATGGGTTCTCTATACATTGTTACATTTTTCATATCAATTAAAATCATTTATTGAAATAGCTTTAAAGGAATACTCTCCTAAGATACTCAATGCCCTGTTTGCACGCTTCGTAACTCGTCGGTAATGGCTTGCATTCAATGGAGACCCATTGGTCATACCCTACTTCTTTAAGAACTTTTGCTGGTTCATAAAAGTTAAAGTGCTTATCATCAGGCAGGTTTCTTCCCACATCTGATACATGAAATAACACCAATTTACTCAATGATCGTCTCACCGCTGCAGGAATATCTGAATCTTCTGTTGCCATATGGTAAGTATCTCCATTGTACTTTAGCCAATCAGAATTAAACTTTTCTAGAAATTCCATAGTACGCTCAGTAGAACAAAAAACGTCACCATCATTACGATTAATTTGCTCCATAACAAAAACGGTCTGTATTTCCTCAGCATATTCTAAAACCTGGGCAACACTTTCAGTAAGTATTTCTTCGAAGATTTCGTCCGTCCAGTCTGGTTGCTTTCGACCTCGAATAAATCCAACCAGTATCTGAGAATCTAGTTCTTTTGCTAAGTCTAATTGACGCTTGAGTCTCTCAACTGTTGCCGCACGTATTTTTTTATCAGGATGAGTCATACTCATTCCTTCAAACAGATATGCCAATCCCGTTGTAACTGCTGAAACTTGAATTCCATAATAATCAAACATTGATTTCAATTGGCGACCATTGTAGAAGCTCGGATCTTGGATTTGGAGTTCAATACCATCATATCCGAGTTCCTTCGCTATGGCAGCACATTGCTCATAAGAACTCCCACGCAAAGGAAAGGGGAAACTTGGTGGAAGATCGCGATCTATTGCACATACACTAAACTTCATAACAAAACCTCTTTTATCAGTTTATTTTTATTCTTTCCATATATATTTTTCTTATCTATTTTTCTACCTATCTATCTCTATTGGGCAATACACGCAAGGAGTTATGCTCTGATATTGGTGCCAGGGATAATATCCTGTTTCGTCATAGAATTTGTCGTGCACAATTCCTGGTGCCATAATATACTCACCGAAATAGGTATTCGGGTCATTTTCCACAAATTTCTGCATCATTCCGAATCCTCTTATTTGTGCATGAACCTCGTCAAAATCCCGGTCATGCAACTGGTGAAGACCGGATGGTGCAAGTGGTTCGGATACAAAGCAAAAATTAACTTCTATATGATTCCTTCCTTCTCCAACCTTAAATTTTGGGGATTTGTAATAAGGAAGTCCTTTATGCCTTTCTAACCCTGAGCACTCATAAAGGGATTTCCACGTTCTCTTTATTGCCTGTATAGTTTGTATATCGTTTAAATCACATCTTTCGTAATCCTTCACAACAAGTGCCTGTCCAATATTTTTCACATATACGCCTTTTGCTATCGTGCCTTTAAGAGGCATAATTGGAATACCCTTGATATACATAATTGTCTGACTGCGCTCAGCTAGATTTATAATTATACTGTTTTTTTCTACCCAATATTCATCTTCATTTTCTACATAATCAACACTAAAAAACGGTTCTGCAAAATCAAGTTGTTCTATCATGCGTCTTCGCCTCCTTTGCACAATAATGCCATAAACTCGCAACTATGCAGTTGTCATAGATTCCTATCCTTGTACTTTACTATCTTTTGATAATATTCATCTTATTGATTATCTTTATGAATACCATATTATAACAAACGGTAACCTTACATACTTGACTTTATTCCATTTAAACCATTGTACAGCTGGCTGACTTACAATGTCAAGGATAACATTAGAGAATCCAGCTTCACCCTTGACATTGTATTACTAGAAGAAATTTAGTAAAGTTAATCAAAGTATCATATTATGGGCAACACCTTTCTTATCTATTGGTGCTCCGTTTTACTCATAAATTAGTTGTCAATTTTTTTGTAAATCAACAATCAATTTGGGTTTAAAAATAAAATTATGAATATACAAAATGTAATTAACAAAAACTAAAGCATATGATATAATTAATTCTGTGATATATCACAGATGATTTAGCAACAATAATTAACCTCTAGTGCTAGATAGTAAGATTTGATTGTACTGTAGAGCCTTGGAAACAAGTCTCTCATATTCTTCTTATTACAGAAACCATGCTAAAGGTATTTATTTCACTATCACTCATATCTGAAGTATTGATTTACAACGATTTTTAATATGTGTTGGAGTTACTTCCCGGTAAATGTCGTCAATTATGACATAAGCGACAGTTACATAGTCTCCTAAATCTTTAATTTATTCGATAGAATACGTTCTATCATACTCCAACATATATGTAACAGCCTATCATTTTTATCGCTATTAATGATAGCGTTAAATAATATGTTGGAGCTTTTTCATGCCTAGATTTTTGTAATTGAAAGCTAGCACAACGAGTTAATTATAAATATAAAACTATAAGGAGGATATTTATATGGAAAAGATTGTAATTGGTATGGTTGGATGTGGTTATGCTGCATTCTTGCATGGAAATGGATTTGAAAAGGTATGTGGCTTACCTATTCGTCTAAAGACAATATGTGGAACAACTCTTAGTAAGGCAGAAGCTGTAAGGGATAGATATGGCTTTGAGAAAGCCTGCACAGATTTTGATGAACTAATAAACGATCCAGAGATTAACGTAATTGATATTTTAACCCCAACTAATCTTCATATACCAATGGCAATAAAAGCTTTAAAGGCTGGAAAACATGTAATTTGTGAAAAACCATTAACTGGCTATTTTGGAGAGCCTGGCCAAGAAAATGTCGGAAAAACAGTTCCTAAATCAGTTATGTATGAAAAAGTTTTACAGGAAATGGAAGAGTTAAAAAAAGTAATTGAGGAAAGCAAAAAGAAATTCTTTTATGCTGAAAACTTTGTATTTGCCACACCTGTTCAAAGGGCTGCTGAAATATTAACCAATAAGAAGAGCAAAATAACATTTATGCGTGGAGATGAATTCATTATAGGTTCAAGTTCACCATTGGCAGGAAAATGGAACAAATTTGGCGGCGGTACTATGATGAGAAATGCTACCCATATAATTACTGCAATGTTGTGGCTAAAGAAAAAAGAAGCAGAAGCTCGTGGAGAAAATATAACTATTAAAAGCATAGTAGCTGATTGTGGTTTTATAACTGAATGCTTAACAGAGGAAGAACACAAGTATGTAAAATCTCATCCAGAGGATGTTGAAGATCTAGCAAGTGTAATGATTACCTTCAGTGATGGCACTAAATGTCTTGCAACTTCATCAGATTCTATTTTAGGTGGTTCCAAAAATGAAATAGAGATATTCACAAATGACAGCAGTATGAGATGTCATCTAACACAAAATGATTTGTTGGATGCATATATGGCAGATGAAAAAGGACTGGAGAACGTGTACTATGCTGAACTATTACCATCTAAATTAGGATGGAATAAAGTTTTTGTTTCTGATGAAATCATAAGAGGTTATACGGGAGAGCTTCAATCCTTTGCAGAATCAATTGCGCATGATAAGGAGCCAGAATCAGGCTTTGATTTAGCCTATGAGACAATGAAAGTATTGTACTCTGCCTATGTATCTGCTGAAGAAGGTAGAAGAGTAACCTTCTAGAAACTATGGTAACATAAGATATACCTAAAAGATAATTGAGCATGAAATTTAGTGTAATATCAACAGATACTCCTATTAATCTAAATATGCCTTTTATGTATGAGGAAGTTATATAGAATGACCTAGAGTTATTTTAAATATAATTTAAAAGTTCTAGCCGTAACTACAGGGCTAGCGTATTTATCCGAAAGAGTGCTTGACTTTATTCCATATATCAGATTTTTTTCCATTTATCTGATTTCGGAAGATTACTTCCAGATGATAAGCATTTTAATTTCCAAGAAGCTGCAAAGGCACTAAAAGAAATAGATTATAAAAGATCGGTAACTTTACAATATAATCCAATTGCAAATAAATTATATAGTATCTGAAAGGAGTGATTAAATGAAAAAAAGTGTTGTCCATGCCGATGGAACATTTGATTGCTTAACGGCTCCATTACAAGGAAAACTGGAAGACGTAGCACCAATTGCAGCTAAAATTGGTTATGAGGCTCTGCAATTAACTATACATGAACCTTCAAAAGAAAATGCTGAAGAAATCAAGAATATATTGGGAAAACATGGATTATCAGTTTCCTCGATAGCAACTGGTTTAAGTTATACCAAAGACGGTTTGTGTATAGCATCAGGAAATGAAGATAACAGAAAAAAGGCCGTTCAGCGAATGAAAGAATATATAGACTTAGCGTATACGCTTGATAAGGCAAAAGTAGGTATAGGTGCAATTCGTGGAAGGACTTCAGATGCTTCTAATAGAGAAGAATATGATAAGCAGCTATATAAGAGCATGCAGGAAATTCTATCCTATGCAGCTGAAAGAGATGTCGTTATTATATTGGAGCAAATGAGCCATAATCTTTCAGATGTATTTGTAAAAGTCGAAGAGACGGCAGAATATATTCGTAAATTTGAATCACCTTACTTCAAATTACAATTGGATTCAATACATTTATATAGTGAAAATGAAGATGCCTATACATCTATTGTAAAAAACAAGGATATAATTGGGCAAGTTGATATATCTGATGTAGACAGAATGTGCCCTGATGGAAACCATTTTGATTTTCCTTCACTAATAAAGGCGTTAAAAGAGATAAATTACAAGGAATATCTAATATTTGAATATCGTATGGCACCGCCTCAAAATGCAGCTTTAATTGGATTTGATTATATTAACAAACTTATTAATGAAAATTAAAGTGTGTTATATGAACGTCACTTGTAATAATCCGTGTTAATGCTGCTCAGGCTTTGCAAATGCGGCAACAGTAGAAGAAACGCTGCATTAGATGCTATATCAGTGATAACAATAGCTAGAGATGTTCCAAGTTATTATTATGGAAAACATCCACACCAAGAAGTGAATTTACATGTAGATGCATCACAATATTATATATAGACCATAGCATACAATTATAGATATATTCATAATTCCTAACTAAAGTGTAAAAATTGATATTAGTAGACTTTGATAGTGTTTGTAACTAACAAACACTATCAAACACTTTAGGAGGAATACTTCATTGACATGAGAATCTTGAACCATCAGGTAGCTTTAAGTGAATGGCTCAAACTAATACTCAATATTACATTTTTTAATTGTTGTTATTTATCTTTTGCTAACAATAAAACTATACGAGATAGTTTTTCGATGCTGGCCATTATATCCTGCTCTTTGATATATGAGTATGATAGACGAAGTGCATTGTTTTTCTTAAAGTCATAAATACTGCCTGGATTCAATAGAAGTCCTTCTTTCAGAGCTAAATGGAACAGCTTTTCCATGGCAATATCTTGATTAAATTTAAGCCATATGTAAAAACCGCCTTTTGGAACCTCCCAGACAGCAAGCTTACTAAAACATTTTTCTAGGGCTCCTATCATTAAATCCCTTCTTGTTTTCAGTACTCTGCGAACCTCATCCAAATATTGATCATAATGAGCACTTAATAATATTTCCCTCAGCATCCATTGTGAAACAGAACTTGCCCCATAATCCGTCTGCATTTTAACATCGCTTAAACGCTCTACTACAGATTCAGAACCTACTAACCATCCTATTCTAAGTCCAGGTGCCAAGACTTTGGAGATAGTACCCAAGTAAATAATCATTCCGTTTTCATCCATACTTTTTAACGGTTTCGGAGGCTCTTCATCTATCCAGATATCCCCATAGGCATCATCTTCAATAATAGGCAACCTGTTATCACTGCAAAATTTAAATAAATCTTTCCGCCTGGCTTCGGACATGAGAGCACCTGTTGGATTATGAAAGGATGGTATAGTATATAAGAGAGCATCTTCTCCGCTCTTCCTTACCGTTCCCATGTTCCAGTATTGAATTCCTTCACAATCCATGTTAACTCCCAAAAGTCTCATTCCCATCGATTGAAATATCTGTAATGATTTAATGTATGAAGGTGCTTCACAATATACTGTAGATCCTTGCTTAAGCATACATACTGAAAATAATTGCAAAGCCTGCAAAGATCCTGATGTAATTACAATATTTGAAGGTTTGCATTCAATGCCTTTTTCCTTAAGCCGTTCACACAACACTTCTCTTAATTCCAACAATCCTAGAGGTTCCAAATAGTTCAAGGATGGAATTGTTTGAGATAACTTCATATAGATATCCTTCATCATCTCAGTAGGATATAACTCAGGCGATAATTCTCCCGTCCCCAACCTGATAATTCCCTTTTCAAATTCCATTTTATTGATGGCTTGGATCGTAGGCATATTCTCCTTAAAAATACCTGATCGCAAATACTTTCCCCAGTCAGGAGTAGCAGACGAAATCAGAAGGGACCAGGTATTGCTGATGACTGTAGTACCTTTTCCTGTTTCGCCTTTGAGAACTCCAAAAGATTCAAGTTCTTCCAAAGCAGCTACAACTGTACTTCTATTGACTCCAAATATCTCTGCCAATTCCCGCTGCGATGGCAATATGCTGCCAATGGTCCAATCACCGCTTGATATTTTTGAACTTATATAATTAACGATTTGCTTGTACATAGGCACTTTGCCGTTTTTATCCGGAGTCCAGTCAATGACAACGGTTTTTTTCTCTTTTGATTTGTCTGCCATACCACATACTCCTGCCTAAATATTTATATTTCCAGACGCAAGAATCACAGCATTTCCTCCAACCTGTATCTTTACCTTTTCATTATCTAATAAAAGTCTGCTGATGATTCTTGAAGGACGCCCCATGGCTTCACCTTGTATGAATTGATTGACGCTATTGTTGCCAATAATATTGTTTAGATATAGGTAATAGGTTAGTGCACCATTGGATGTACCTGTTGCCGCTTCTTCATCAATATCGTACAGTGGTGCAAAATTTCTGCAATGGATATTTCCATCTTTTGTATTCAATGTAAAGGCATGTACCCCAACAACTTTATATCCTTCAGAAAGCTTTGCAAGGGCCTTGAAATCGGGAGAAATGGCATTCAATTGATTTTCATCCCTAACAGGGAGCATGATATCCGGCAATCCTGTGGATATGGCTTGAGGAATCAGTTTCTTACCATTGAACAGACCTTGATCTTCGTGGGATAATCCCATGATATCATATAATTCTTTTAAATCTTTTTCTTCACATATTTTAAAAATTTCCTTTGGTTCTCCCATATCCATATAAATAGCCTCTTGACCTATTTCAATATTCAATGCTCCAGCTATTGTGTTATTGATATATGTATCCCCAGTCCGTGCAATACCTTTGTTCAACAACACTGAAAAAGCACCTATGGTTGCATGGCCGCAAAGGTCCACCTCCGCCGCAGGTGTAAAGTATCTGGTATGAAATTCTTTTTCTCTGACTTTTTTTATAAATGCAGTTTCTGAATAACGCAGTTCAGCGGCAGTCTTTTGCATGATATCTTCACTTGGAAAGTCATCCTTTTCATCTATTAACACGATTCCGGCAGGATTACCTCCGAAAATTTGATCTGAAAAAGCATCAACAATATAAAATCTCATCCGACTCACCTCTTCTATATTAAATAAACTCAAAATATTCTCCTAACCCTTTTCTCTTTGCCAGTTCATAAACCATTACCGCAGTTACATTATCTTGAATTCCCATTCCAGTGGTATCAAAAATAGTGATTTCATCATCATTTTCTCTTAGTGGCTTTTCACCTGCCAGAAGCTGACCTATTTCTCCATATATATCGCTTTCTTTAATTACCCCGGCAATAATTGCATTTCTGGTTTCTCCTCTGCTGATGCATTGAGCAATGCTGTCATTCACAATTTTAGCTCCCCTAAACACTTCGGGCTCCCATTCATTTTTCCCAGGCATATCTGCTCCTACAGCTACAATGTGCATACCCGTTCTCACACAAGATTTATCTATATAATATTTCTTTGAAGGCGTAGTAGATATTGCAATATCTGCTCCTTCCATAGCCTTTTCTACTGTATCACATAAGATAACTTTTACCTTTGTATTTTCTTCAATGTCCTGTTTGTATTTAGGAAGTTCTTCCTTATTATTGCTATAGACTCTTACTTCTTCTATATTCATTACTTCACATAGAGCATAAATTTGCATTCTTGCCTGACCGCCGGCTCCAAACACTGCTACAGTCTTTGAGTCTTTTCTTGCCAGTAATTTAGATGAAATGGCTCCTGCCGCTCCCGTCCTGATCCCGGTGATTAAACTGCCATCCATAATGCACAGAGGAGCACCTGTTCTTCCGCCATATAACAGTATGGTGCCAATCATTGATGGAAGATGGTTTATTTTCCCGTTATTGTAAAACCCAGAAGCAACTTTGACGGATATGATCTCATTTAATTCATTATAGCATGATTTTATATCAGTTTCCCCATTGTTTCTCGGTATTTCTATAGATACGATATCTGGTTGCTGCACCTTTTCTCGATAATATGCTATATAACCTTCTTCGATGGCACTTATAACTTCTTTCATTGACAGTGCTTGTCTTACATCCTTTAAACTCAACAATAAAGTTTCCATAATTACCTCCTGATAAGTAAATGCGTTCTGTAAAGTTAAATGAAAATTGAGGACCTGCCACACTTTCTGGTACAATGTTTCTGCCAACAAAACACTTTAC
>ENA-OWOZ01000616-OWOZ01000616.1-bioreactor-metagenome-genome-assembly--contig:-NODE-616-length-42228-cov-8.800005_pt1 | contig 42228 bp, 35 predicted proteins | sample MGYA00238140_ERZ651804 | MGnify/ENA primary metagenome ERZ651804 (study PRJEB26910, sample SAMN07631232) | bioreactor metagenome | isolation source: Switchgrass digestor | place: USA: Dartmouth...
GAGAGGGAGCTTTTTTATATCACTACGAACTTTCGTCAAATGATACTTTCTTTCACGGAGCCTTTTCGAACTTCATTACGGCTGCTTATGTACGACTGCTTATGGGATATTCCATTCGTCACCGGGAGCAGTATCATTTGAACAGGCATACAGATACAAAGTAAAGATCAATAAAACAAGAACCGATATGATCCTCTTTCTTGCCATGATCACACTTCATCTATATACTTTTGAAAATGAACTTCTTAGCAGCGCTCCTTTTTGCCGAACAAACTTCATGACAACGACCGCCGCAAAACCCTGTTTTATCTGAATTTCGGCAGCCATGACCCGTGCGCTTCAATGAGATCATCACACAATGCCTTGATTTCATCGATCGTAAGTTCTGCAGATGTGTGCGGGTCAAGCATCGCCGCATAATATATGTATTCTTTCTTCAATGTTACCGCAGCTTCGATCGTAAGCAGGTGGACATTGATATTCGTCATGTTTAGTGACGCAAGCTGCGTCGGCAACGCGCCTGCATAACAAGGCTGGACTCCGCTCCTGTCAACAAGGCAGGGAACCTCAACGCAGGCCTCACCCGGGAGATTCGTTATCAAACCATTATTCAGAACGTTTCCGCCTATCTTATATAACTTACCGGTCTCTATTGCTTCCATTATGTAAGACGCATATTCTCCCGTACGTCCATGAGTCAGGTCTTCGTTGTTTACAAGGCTGTCCCTTATGCGCTTCCACTCCTCTATTTGCCGTACACAGCGCCTCGGATACTCATCAAGCGGAATATTATATCTCTCGATGAGTTCGGGATATCTGGACTTGATGAAATACGGCATATACTCTGCATTATGCTCGCTTGATTCGGTCACATAATAACCGAAAGTGTGCATTATCTCGTGCCTTACCCTGTCCCATTCCGGTGCGCCCTTCTCTTTCGAGCGCCTCTTTATTTCAGGGTAAAGGTCCTTGCCGTCTTTCGTTATTTCGAGCAGCCATGCCATGTGGTTTATCCCGGCGATCTTCCATTGCACGTCCTGTATGTCCTCTTCCATACCTACAGCCTTCAAAAGAGTCGGAACGCAAGCCTGCACGCTGTGACACAGCCCTACTGTCTTAACGCCCGTATATCTAAGCATCGCTCCTGTGAGTATTGCCATAGGATTTGTATAGTTCAGGAACCATGCGTCCGGACAGACCTCTTCGATATCCCTTGCAAAATCGAAAAGCACCGGGATCGTCCTCAGCGCCCTGAAGATCCCGCCGATCCCGATCGTATCACCGATAGTCTGTCTCAGCCCGTATTTCTTGGGAACTTCAAAGTCGGTGACCGTACAGGGCTCATAGCCCCCGACCTGGATCGCGTTGATGACATAATCCGCACCTGCAAGTGCCTTTTTCCTGTCGGTGTAAGCGATTATTTTCGCATGGCTTCCGTTATTCTTGTTTATGTTTTTCAGCATGTTTTCCGACTCTGCCAGCCTCTGCGGATCGATATCATACAAGGCGATTTCAGAGTCCCTCAGCGCGGGGGTCAATATACAGTCTCCTATAACATTCTTTGCGAATACGGTGCTCCCTGCCCCCATGAATGTGATTTTGGGCATAAGTTTTCCCCCTTGTAAATCATTGATTCGATTTCATAACAGGTAATCTCAGGGTTTACCATACACCAAAAATTCCGGTAAATAAATGGTATTTTGTTCCATAATAATTTGTCATTCTATGATTGTCCCTCTATGAAATCCGCCAAAAATCCAATAAGATAAGCTTACGATATTATATTTCATGATTATCAATATTTACAACTATTGTAGACTCTCTATATTTCGAATTATGTAAAATAATGCTATAATAACTGCATAAAAATGTAAAAAACCGACGTGTCCATTTCTTTAACTTATAATTTATCTTACGACGTATTTACCCCCTTTCGCTCCCTTTACTGCTGCGAGGTGAGTTTATGCTTAACAAGGTTTATGACATTGTTCAAAAAATCAGAGACAAAATTGAACGTGGTCAAAAGTATTATTTATTGATGAGTAATAAAATAAATTGGAATCAATTCTGTGCATCTATTTATGCCATTGAAGACTCACAATGTGCTATTGATGCTTACCGTGAATTGCCATTTCCAACTGATATTAAAGGAAAGTACCTTTTTACCTATGGGCTACTACAAGCATTTTATCTACAACAGGATGCAGCTAATGGATTGTCAAATGCATTATGCAATGAAAAAATAGACTTTAAAACGAAATATCCGTTGTTATATAACATAAGGGAACTTAGAAATGATACAGTTGGTCACCCTACGAAGCGCACACAAGGCAAGGGATCTTCTGAAACATACTCATTTATCCAAATTTCTCAAATAACCATGAAAAAAATCGGGTTTTATTATCACCTATATAGTCAAAACAACGATTTCCAACCTGAATATATATATGCTAACTTGGATAAAGCAATAATTGAGCAGAGTGAGTGTATAACTGAAATATTAACAACTGTATGCGATTTCCTTGACAAAGAGTATTATGACCACTTGAAAAAATTTGAGGGCAATAAAATGGTAAAGATTTTTGATCAATTAAAATTTGCAAAAGAAAAAGCACTTACTGATATTTTCTTAAATTCATTGGGCATACAGTCTGCTGAAGATATTTTTAAAAAATGCAAAGAAGCACTTACATCTAGGTTTGGCGATTGGCGTTATTTTGGTGGATCTCATTTAATTAGGGAAATAGATAGCATATTTGAATTAATTAAAGAACTAGAAGCAAAACAGGATTTTTCACAAATCAGATACTTCTTAGCAAAATTAATGTTTAAAGAGCTAGAAGAATTACAAGGTCTTTGTAAAGAGGTTGACGAAGAATTTGAAAACGGTTTAAAAGAATACTCTTCATAAGACAGGATTAAATATTGACAATTCGAGTATAATGTAATAACATCATAGCAATCATATCATCACAAATGAACACAGGCAAAATGGCGTCGAAGGGGAGGAGTACATACCCGCCCGAAGCCCAGAGAGGAGATGGCCGGTGTAAATCTCCGTGAGGGTGGTATGGAAGGTAGCCCCTGAGCTGTGGACTGAACGGATCAGATGATCGGCATATGCACTGTTGCATTTCATTCCGGCCATGATCCTGGTAGGCTCCAACGGTCGTTTCCACCGTTACATGGAAAGCAATATCGGATAATATGTCATCGCGAGCAAACCTGGTCTCGATCCCAATAGTCCCGTATTATCCCGTACATCGTGCGATTATATTATCCCGTATTGACAGAGTGCAGATAGCGATATCTGAATTTAGGTGGTACCACGGACTTGTACAGTTCGCCCTAAGCAACGGCTTATGGCGAACTTTTTGTTTGCCGTCGAAATCCTTTTTGCCATAAGTGTTCAATATCCATTTTGATATTCCTGTTGCGTGCAGCCCTTTTGTTCATTCACTGTTGTGTTCAGTTCGGCAGTTCATGTCAGATGTGCAAATATCATGTCCGGCTATTTCAAGGAGGTATTACAATGCAGAAATACTACGACTTCACTCAAGTTGAAAAAGCGATGCAGGAGTTCTGGAAAGAAAACTCCGTGTACTGCTTTGACCCTGCAAACAAAAGCAAAATTTACTCTATCGATACCCCGCCCCCCACTGTCAGCGGGAGCCTGCATATCGGGCACATATTTTCATACACGCAGGCGGAAATGATAGCACGCTTCAAAAGGATGCAGGGATACAATGTCTTTTATCCCTTCGGTTTTGACGACAACGGGCTGCCGACCGAAAGGCTCGTGGAAAAAGAGGAGGGCATAACAGCAAAAAACCTTCCGAGAAGCGAGTTCGTCGAAAAGTGCATCAGGACTATCGCAAAATATGAAAAGGAATTCAAGGACCTGTGGCAATCCCTGGGCTTCTCGGTGGACTGGTCGCTTCAATATGAAACTGTCGGTCCGCTCGCCCGGCGCATATCGCAAAGGTCATTCATCGAGCTGTTCAAATCCGGAAAGGCATATATGAAAGAGTCTCCGGTTTTGTGGTGCACCGAATGCCAAACTTCTATCGCCCAGGCGGAGTTGGAAGCTTCGGAAAAAGACACTGTTTTCAACTATATCAGGTTCAGAGCAGGAAATGATGAGTTGCCGGTTGCTACAACAAGGCCTGAGTTGTTATACGGATGCGTCTGCCTGTTTGTCAATCCTGATGATGATAGATATGGCAAATATATCGGTGACAATGCAACTGTCCCGCTATATGACTATCAGATCCCTATACTGGCAGATGAAAAGGTGGATATCGATAAAGGAACAGGCGTGGTTATGTGCGCAACATTCGGAGACAGCACCGACGTTGAGTGGTACGGGGACCATAAGCTTCCCTATCGCAAAGTGATCCTTCCGGACGGCACTATCGACGAAAGCGTTCCGCTGGTGGGCGGGTTGAAAGTTCCGGATGCACGAAGACGGATCATAAGCCTGCTTGCAGAAAACGGACTGATGATAAAGTCGGAGAGCATGACGCATACCGTTGCAGTACATGAGCGCTGCGGGAAGGAAATAGAAATCATCCCTTCAAGACAGTGGTATATCGACATCCTCTCAAACAGGGAACTCTTCCTCAAGGCCGCCGAGGACATCAACTGGTATCCTGAATATATGAAAAACCGGTATATTTCATGGGTCCGGAATCTCAAATGGGACTGGTGCATATCACGCCAGCGTTACTTCGGTGTCCCAATCCCGGTATGGTATTGCAAAAACTGCGGAGAAGTCATGATTGCGGAAGAGGATATGCTGCCCGTAAATCCCCTTGAAACGGATCCTGGGCGCCCCTGTACCTGCGGGTGCGAAGAATTCATCCCCGAAAGCTCCGTTCTCGACACATGGGCGACTTCATCGGTCACACCCCAGATAAACGCAAAGTGGGGTGAGAAAGATGACATCTCGGAATGGTTATTGCCGATGAGTATGAGGACGCAGGCCCACGAAATCATACGCACCTGGGCGTTTTATACCATAGTCAAGAGCCTATACCACACAGGCAGGATACCCTGGAAAGACATAATGGTCTGCGGTTTCGTCCTTGCCAAAAAGGGTGAAAAGATCAGCAAATCAAAGAGCAACGCCGGGCTTTCTCCAAAAGCGCTCATCGAAAACCATTCCGCCGACGCCATAAGATACTGGGCGGCAAGTTCTAAGCTTGGAACGGATACGTTCTTCTCAACAGACGAGTTGGGCATATCCAAAAGGTTTATAACAAAGCTGTGGAACGCGTCCAAATTCACAATATCGCATTTGCAGGACCTGGACCTGCATGCAGATGCAAGTTTTCTTCCGGTCGACAGATGGATAATCGAGCGATGCAGGCAGACGACCAATAACGCCAGGTACCTTCTTGACCGTTACGAAACAGGCTCTGCCCGGCATGAGATCGATGAGTTTTTCTGGAAGGATTTCTGTGACTATTACCTTGAAATAGTCAAAGGCCGTTTATATCAGCCGGAGATCCATGGCTATGAAGGGAGGCGCGCTGCTCAACATGCGTTATATTACTGCATGTTGAATATCCTAAAGTTGTACGCTATCTATGTCCCGCATATCACGGAGTATATCTATCAACAGTTCTTCAGGCAGCATGAGGGGACAATTTCCTTGCACATGCTGCGTTGGGAACAGGAAACGGCGGTCGCTGATGACATTATCCTCTTTGGCGAAAAACTGAAGGAAGTCATTTCGGAAACGTGGAAGTACAAAACAGAAAATGCATTGTCAAGAGTTGAAGAAGTGGAAACGGTGGCAATCAAAACTGATCCAAAGCTTGCTGAGTTGTTCAGGCTTTCCGTGGCGGACATAAAAGCATGCCTGCGGGCTAAAAAGGTCAACATAACGATCAGTGAACTGACCTTACAAGCTTAAGGCACCTTCCTGACAAGGGTATCATTTTGATACGCCGGACAGATCGACATGGGGACGTTCCTCCGTCATCGAGTCAGCTCATTTGAGCAAACTTTGTGACAGATGGATCGTCCCCGGCTTCTTTTCCCGTACTGTCCGCCGAACCGCTTCCAACAAATGACCAGTTGAACAGGATCTAACCGGAATAATATACGACGAGACTCTTATATTCGTCAAATTCGATTTCCTCAGCGCCTTTTTCGGACAGAGTATATACTCCCCTTCCGACCCTGTCAAACCAGCCATAGTAGTTATCACGCAGGATCGCGCCCGTTTTTTTCTCGTCCGTCCCGAGTTCCTTCAGCTGTGTGATGCTCAGCTGCCCGTTCTTTTTCAGCAAGACCGCAATATGTATCGCATTTTCCCTGTACGAAGTTATAATTTTCTTCCCTGTGCTCCCCCCGGTGTTATGGTCACCGTTTCTGGCCTCAAACTCCTTTATAAGGGAAGTCCTTTTCCTTCCCGACACCGCCCTGCTGACTTCCCTGCTGAACGGCTTTGCATCTAAAGCTTCCTCTACGAGAAATCGTTCTCCTCTTATGGAGACCAGCAAAAGCCCTATTTCAAGCCTTCGCAGAAGGTGACAGATATTTTTCCAGCGCTTTGTAAAAAGAAGCTTGCCTTTCTTAGGCACTGCGATATATACCAGGTCCGCAATCCTCTGGCGCAGCACTGCCTGCAAAATAACATCCAAATTGAGAGTGAGTTTCATCTCGACGGCGAGCAGAGTGTCGCCTTTGACCGCAACGATATCGCAGTGTTCCACTTCACCCTTTACGCTGTAACCCCGGCTTACCAGATAGTCCTTTACAGGCGCGTAAAGGTCTCTTTCAAGGATATGATCATTTTCACCCATATCGATCTCGCCTTATCTATTCCTCCGGCGCTTGCCGCATGCCCATTGACAAGCCCCGAAATCCATACTTCTATGATTTCAAAACATCCATGATTTCATTATAGCACACTTTTTTGAAACACAAAAACGGTTCTGTTATCACAAATCTTCTTTAAGACAACAAAACCGTCTCTTTGCATGTGTTACTTTGTGTCTGCGTTACTTTGCTGCGTATGACTTGAGTTTTATATTGTGCATTATCAAGCACTAAATTACGCAAAAAATCTCACAACTGCCATGCTTATTATCCCGACGATGACAGTAAGGGACAGGTTCTTTTTATATATAGCTGCAAGAAGCGCAGGTATTATAGCGGCAACAACGGTCCAATCGACATTCACAGTGTTTCCTTCCTTAACCAGAAAGCTGTTGACGATAAGCGCAGTGAAAATGCACACCGGAATAAACGAAAGCCATTTAGACAGCGCCGCGGGCATTTTATAGTTTCGCACCAAAATAAACGGCAGTACCCTGGGCAAAAACGTGACCAGGGCACACCCGAAAATCACAAGGAAAACCGACAAATTTACACTCATCTGTCCATTAACACTCCAAATGTCGCCACGACTACCGTCGACAAAATGATCGCAATGTATGAAGGAAAGAATGCGCACAGCACAAACATCGACAAAACTACCATTATAACGAGCGTCAGGTATAGCTTCAGCTTTCCTGTTTGGCCGTTTTGGATCTGCAAAACAAGCAGCGCCACAAACATTGCCGTCAGTGCGAAATCCAGCCCCAGAACCTGTGGGTTCGCTATCCACTTTTCAAAGGCCGCACCCGCCATGCACGCAAGCACCCAGCTGATGTAAGCCGCAATGTTCAGTCCGGACATCCATCTGTCACTTATTTGCTCTTTCGCAAGCAGCTTTCCGGATGCTACGCCAAACGTCTCATCGGTAACGAGCGCACCGAGTCTGATGTTCCTGAACAGGGTATACCTCGAAAAGCTTGGCGCCAACGCCATATTGAGAAGGAATAATCTCAGGTTTACGATGAAAGTCGTAAATATGATAGCATACGGCGGGCTTCCTGCTGCCAGAAGGGCACAAATTATGAACTGTGCCGCACCTGCATAAACCATCAGCGACAGAAGCCCGACCTCCAGAACACTGAGGTTTGACGCGGCTCCGACAACTCCGGCGGCGATCCCGATACTGATATATCCTATCATTGTCGGCACTGCGTCTTTTATACCGCCGATGAACGTGCCGGTCGCCTCATTTTCGCCCGGTTTCTTTTCAATAAATTCATTCATGATTTCCGTTACACCGAATTGCTAGATTTGGAAGATTGATTTATTTATTAGGATTTTATACGGGAGTCGTACCTGTATATGGGTGTGTCCCTGTATATATGCAGTGGTTGTCCCGGTATGAGGGATTCGTCCCGATATACGAAAGTTGTCCCGATATACGGAAGTTGTCCCGGTATTCGGGAGTTGTCCCGGTATCAGGCGGGGGCCTTTTGCTTTTTCCTGAGTCGTATCATTATCAGAACTATCGCCAAAATCACCGCAGCCGTAAACGCGAGGATCATTATGGAAGTATCCGCTATCAGTATCCCCGGTTTATCGGAGTTTCGCTTCGCAAACACAAAATGAATGTTTTCCCCGGGCAACCCGTCAATCTCGGCATGATAGATCCCGTCCTGACCGGGTTCCAATTCAGGGTATGACTCGGCAAGCACCAGTTCCTTGTCCTCGGGGGGTATCACTGTTATCCTCAGCGTCCCGAAATCCGCCCAGTGTTTTGCCGGATTTGAAAGGTAGGTATAAGTATACTTCACTCCCCTGTCTGAATAGCCGCTCGGACGCTCCATCGTGCCTTCAATGGAAGACCGGACCGTTATGTCCCTGGTGCCGTTCGGGTCAAACTCAACGTCAAATACGGCTATCGCAAGTCTTGGCCTGCTGTATACGTAATAAAACAATTCCTCGAACGGGGTGACACCGTTATATGCCTTTTCGAAATCGCCTTCCCTGATCCTGTTGAGCAACTCCCAGTACATTTTTTCGCTTAGGACCGAGGTTTCCGATGGTTCCAATTCTCCGTACTGTTCATATATAAATTCGCGCATGCTCACGGTTTCAATGGCAACATCGATGCCTATATAGTCCAACGGTTTATTGCTTTCATGGCTTTCATAAGAAGACACGCTATAGTTTAACAGACTGCCTTCCGGCACATAGACGTATATAGGTCTTTGCGAACGGTCAAGGTAATACCACGTACTCAAGTCGGCGCGGCCGTCTCCATAATATGCTCCTCCCGAAAAGCCGCTGGTAAAGCACTTGCCGCCGCTCGGCTCAATGCTCATTCTTATATATATCCGTTCAACGCCCTCGGGAACTGAAGACGTATCTATCTTCAATGTGTAAAGCAGACCGTCATCCGGTTCGGGCGGACTTTCAAGCAAAACGTTCGACAATATATCTTCAAAGCTTATGGAGCTCAGATCCTCTTCGTTTCCGACCTGTAACCCATAATATACTTCATACCCGATCTCATTCCCGTTTTCGTAAACGCTGACATCTTCGCTCCCGCTTTTTGAGAACGAAGTGACATATGGGAAGGCCATCTTTACTGTCTGCCTCTCCCCGGTCGGATTTGACATGGAGTATGATGCCTCAAAAATCGCAAGGGGGCTCCAGCTGCCACGCTCTTTCGACAGATCGAACCTGAGGTCCTCATGATCGACAACGATGGGGCAATCCGGGCTCACCGCGATCTCCAGACCCGGATTGGCAAACATGTATGTCGGACCTGAGTTGGCAGATACGGAAACGATCAAAACCGGTATAAGGATCAGCAAAACGATCGATCTTTTCATAATGACACCCCTTCGATTCCTGATAATACATGTAACATAATGACCCGGAGGCCAACTAACAAATGCAAAATATAACGGGCACTATTTGCTTACAATTACTTAGTATCGGTTAAAAGCCATATAGATATAATATAATAACTCGGCCCGGATTGCAATTGAGCCAATGTATTTAGGCTTTGTGCAATATACAAGTTATTAGATTATAATATCGAAGCAAAAATTTCAAAATTTGCACGATTTATTGACAAGTAAACAGGTGTTGAAATATAGTAGATAAAAAATAGCAGTAAATAATACACAACTTTGGTACGATTTGAAATTCTTTCTTTTATTCTGTTTCGTTCACAATTTATAATTGTAAGAATGTATAAGTGTCTTGGGGGTATCTGTATGGCAGGCAGCTTGCCCAGAGTATATAAACAACAGCTTTACCGCGAACCCGGCCTGCTCTCCGAAGCTGATCGCAGGATTGAAGGGCTGATACGGATATACACGGAGTCGTTTGGCTCTTCGAACGAAATCAGGATCTTTAGCGCACCCGGAAGGACTGAAATAGGCGGCAACCACACCGACCATCAGCAGGGCTGCGTCCTTGCCGCGGCAATATCGATCGACGCACTTGCAGCCGCGGCACCGAACGGTAAAAACGTCATAAATGTGAAGTCCGAAGGGTATCCCGACGTTGTTGTTTCCCTTGATTCCCTGGCTCCCCGGGCGGAAGAGCGGGGCAATTCCGCCGCCATGGTCCGGGGCGCAGCCGAATACTTAGCAAACAGCGGCTGGTCCGTCGGAGGGTTTGACTGTGTACTTCAGAACAAAGTTCCGGGCGGATCGGGTCTTTCAAGTTCTGCTGCCTTTGAGGTGCTGATCGGCACGATCATCAACGGCATTTTTAATGACGGCAGGATAAGCCCGCTGGAGATCGCGAAGGCGGGACAATATGCGGAAAACATGCACTTCGGCAAACCGTGCGGGCTCATGGACCAGACCGCATCGGCCGTTGGCGGAGTGGTCTCAATAGATTTCGAAGACCCCATATCCCCGAAAGTAGAGCGGATCCTGTTTGATATCAGCAAATATGGGTATGCTCTATGCGTGATCGATACAGGCGTATATCACCATGATCTTGTCGACGCATATGCCTCCATCCCGTCCGAAATGCATTCCGTTGCCTCGTATTTCGGGAAATCGAAGCTGAGAGAGGTTCCCCGGTCAGACTTTTATAAAGCTCTGCCCTCAATGGCAGGCAGGATTTCGGACCGGGCCCTTCTGCGGGCTATGCATTTCTTTGAAGACAGCGACAGGGCAGTCCTCGAAGCAGACGCGCTCAGGGAAGGCGACATTGACCGTTTTCTAGCGCTTGTAAACGAAAGCGGACGATCAAGCTGGATGCTCCTTCAGAACATCTACCCCGACAAAGCAGGTACGGAGCAGCCTGCAGCGCTTGCCCTCGCCTACTGCGATCATCTCCTTGGCGGAAGAGGAGCTTGCCGGATCCATGGCGGAGGTTTTGCAGGTACGATACAGGCATTTGTCCCGCTTGACATCCTGGACAGGTTAAAACAGGATATCGAAAAGGTCACGGGTGAGGGAAGCTGTACGGTCCTGTCGATAAGGGAAATCGGGGCGGCCGAAATCATCAGCTTTGAATAATTACTTACCCCTGCTTGCTTCTTAAATTGCTTCCTGAATATTATGAGGAAACATCCGCAAACATTGATCGCCAAAGCCTTTGCATGAACTTTCCTTACATAGGCTTTCCGATGAAAAATACTCATAAACTTCATTAACTGACATTTCACGATGGCTACCTGCAGTCATTCCCCTCGGACATCACCATGCGGGATCATACATATGGATATGGAGGTAAGTATGGCAATTTTAGTTCCCGGCGGTGCCGGTTATATAGGGTCACATACGGTTTATGAACTTATCGAAGCGGGCCGCGATGTTGTAGTGATCGACAATCTGCAGACAGGATATCGCGATTCGGTCCATCCCATGGCGAAGTTCTATCAGGCTGATATCAGGGATGAAGATGCCCTCGATAACATATTCCGGAATGAAAGTATCGAGGCAGTCATTCATTTTGCCGCCAGTATACAGGTTGCCGAAAGCATGTCCGATCCGCTCAAGTATTATGACAACAACCTCTATGGCACGATGGTGCTCCTGCGTTCCATGTTGAAAAACGGAGTAAACACGATCGTGTTTTCATCTTCCGCAGCGACATACGGAGAGACCGGAGAAGTACCGATAAAGGAAGACTCTCCTGCCAATCCCGAAAGCTGCTACGGTGAAACGAAACTTGCGATGGAGCGCCTGATGCACTGGTGTGCGGGGGCTTACGGCCTGAAATATGCAGCGCTTAGATATTTCAACGCCTGCGGCGCCCATCCGTCCGGCGCCATCGGAGAAAGCCATGTTCCCGAGACCCATCTGATCCCTCTTATCCTCCAGGTCGCAAACGGACAGCGCCCCCATATTTCAATATACGGTGATGACTACGACACACCCGACGGCACATGTATCCGTGATTATATACATGTGACCGACTTGGCGCAGGCACATATCCTCGCTGTCGACTATCTGCTTGGCGGCGGGAAAAATGACGTGTTCAACCTCGGCAACGGTGTCGGTTTCAGCGTTAAAGAGGTCATTGATTGTGCGCGCAAAGTGACCGGACACGAAATCCCTGAGGTCATAGCCCCTCGCCGCCCCGGCGACCCTGCCAGGCTTGTCGCGTCATCCGACAAGGCGGTACGCACACTAAACTGGAAGCCCAAATATGACGACCTGGAAATGATCATCTCAACGGCGTGGAACTGGCACAAATCCAACCCAAACGGTTTTGCGAGGTAAGACGTGACTGGCAAATATATAGACAAACTTGTAACCTATGGCATCCGGAAGGGCCTGATCTCTCCGCTTGACCGCACATATACCATAAACCGGCTCCTGGAAGTCCTCGGCCTGGACTTCTTTGACTGTGAGCCGGCCGACAATACTTTTGATGTTTCGGACCGCGGCGGCGAGGACGATATATCTCTCCCGGAAATCCTGAATGGGCTCACGGACTTTGCTTATGAGACCGGTCTGATTCCCGAAAATACCGTAACATACAGGGACCTGTTCGATACCAGGCTGATGGGGTGTCTGACCCCGCGTCCCGGTGAAGTTATCGAGAAATTTGACCTGCTCCGCGGTCAGAGTCCCGAAAAGGCTACAGACTGGTTTTACAGCTTCTGCTGCAATACCAATTACATCCGTCTTGACCGGATAGCCCGGGACGTTAGATGGAAGACCCCTACCCCATACGGTGAGATGGACATTACCATCAACCTGTCAAAGCCGGAAAAGGATCCGGTCGCGATCGCCGCAGCTTTGAAGCTGCCGTCCTCATCATACCCCAAATGCCAGCTTTGCAGGGAAAATGAAGGGTATGCGGGGAGGGTAAACCACCCGGCACGCCAAAACCACCGTATGATCCCGATTACCCTGGACGGTGAAGCATGGTATCTTCAGTATTCTCCATATGTATATTACAACGAGCACTGCATAGTTCTGAACTCAAAACACACTCCCATGCGTATCGACCGCAGCTGTTTCTGTAAGCTGCTGGACTTTGTCAGGCAGTTCCCTCACTACTTCGTAGGGTCTAATGCCGACCTGCCGATCGTGGGCGGCTCTATCCTGACCCACGACCACTTCCAGGGAGGAAGGTACACATTCCCCATGGAAACCGCGCCGATCGAGCGGGAACTGGTTTTTGAGGGATATGATGATATAAAAGCAGGCATCGTAAAGTGGCCTCTGTCAACCATCCGATTGGTATCGACAAGCACAGACAGACTTGTTGACTTGGCAGACAGTATCCTGACCGCGTGGCGCGGCTATACCGACGAGGAGGCTTTTATTTTTGCGGAGACAAACGGCGAACCCCACAACACCATAACACCTATTGCCAGGATGCGTAACGGCAAATATGAGCTTGACCTTATCCTGCGCAGCAATATAACATCGGACGAGCACCCCCTGGGGGTGTACCATCCCCATTCGGAGATCCACCACATAAAAAAGGAAAACATCGGGCTGATCGAGGCGATGGGGCTTGCCGTACTGCCTTCCAGGCTCAAAGAGGAACTGTCCGTCCTCTCCGAAATATTGGCAGCCGGAGGCGACCCCGGGGCGGATGAAAGGACAGCCCATCACGCCGAGTGGGCGGAAAGGATCGCAGCGAAATATCGCATTACGAATGAAAATGTTGACCGGATACTGAAGTCTGAGGTCGGAAAGACATTTTCGGAGGGGCTCGAACACTGCGCCGTATTCAAAAGGACAAGTGACGGAGTTGAAGCTTTTGACAGGTTCATAAACCATGTTAACAGGAGGAATAGCAAATGAAAAAGATTCCGTTCCTTTTTGACTGGACCAGGACCATCGGTGATGGCATGGGATTTTTCGCATCCCTCATGCAAAGAGACGGAGGTGTCAGGGTAGATCTGCCCGACGACTTCATCATCAACCTGCCCCGTGACCCGAACGTGACCAGCGGAGCGGCATCCGGCTTCTTTCCCGGAGGTCAGGCGACCTATGTCAAGAAGTTTGACGCTCCTGCCGAGTGGGAAGGCAAGACCGTCCTTCTCGATATCGACGGAGCTTACATGAACGCGGAGGTTTTCCTGAACGGCGAAAAGATCGGATATAACCCCTATGGATATACGCCGTTCTTTTCTGATATGAGCAAATACCTGAAACCCGGCGATAAAAACGAGCTGAAAGTGATCACCCAGTGCAGGCAGCCAAACTCCAGATGGTATTCCGGAGGAGGTCTGTACCGGGAGGTCAACGTTTGGGTCGGTGATGCGTACTACATACACCCCTGGTCAACCTTTATAACGACTCCTGATGTGTCTTCGATGAGGGCAAGCGTAAAGGTCCAAGTAGAAATAACCAATGCATCCGGCAAGGAAGCAAATGTGCAGCTGAAGCTCACCATATATGACAGCGACAACACGATCGTATGCTCAAAGACTTTGACCGCAATGCTCGCTCCTACAGGTAATACGAAAATCGAAACTGAATTCGACGTAGCGGAACCAAGATTGTGGGACGCCGAGGAGCCAAACCTTTATAAAATGGAGTATGAGGTGTCATCGGGCGGAAAGCTCTATGACACATTCCACGAAAACTTTGGCATCAGGAAGATCGAGATTGACGCCGAAAACGGGATGCGGGTCAACGGAAAGCCGGTGAAACTTCGCGGAGGATGCATCCACCATGACAACACCCTACTTGGCGCCTGCGCATTCCCCAGGGCTGAGGAGAGGAAGATCCGGATCCTGAAGGAAGCCGGTTACAACGCGATACGGACCGCGCATAATCCCCCTTCAAGAGCAATGCTCGACGTATGCGACCGCCTGGGGATGTATGTTTTGGATGAATCATTCGACTGCTGGGTCATCGGCAAAAACGGCAACGACTACCATCTCTATTTCGAGGACTGGTGGAAAAGGGACACAAGGGCGATGGTCCTTCGCGACCGCAACCACCCCTGTATTTACTGCTGGTCCATCGGCAACGAAATAGGCGAAATGATGGGGCTGGACATCGGGGCGAAGTGGGCAAGGCTGCAGGCGGATTATATAAGATCCCTCGATCCTACCAGGCCGGTCACTGCGGCAGTACATGGAGTCATCAACTTTGAAAAAGCAGGCATCGAACTTGGCGGCATGGATTTCCACGAACTGCAGGGCCAGGGCGGCGGACCGCAGGGCATAATAAACGGCGTGGACCATTGGGGGGACCAGACAGCGCCGTCCATGGAGCCGCTTGACATTGTGGGGTATAACTACCTGCATACAAGATATGAGCATGACGCTAAGAAATATCCCGGCAGAGTCATCCACGCAACCGAGACGCACCCCCTGACCACCTATGATTACTGGCAGGCAGCCCTAAAAAACAACCATGTTATCGGTGACTTTATCTGGACAGCCTACGACAACCTCGGAGAGGCCGGCGCAGGCCGTGTCATCTGGGACAGGGACGACCCTGGAGAAAAAGGTTTCATGGGCAGCTACCCGTGGCTCAGCTGCTACCAGGGCGATATGAACCTGGACGGCGACAGGAGGCCCCAGTCCTATTACCGCAAGATAATGTGGGGCTTCGATGACGGGATCCACCTGTTCACCACACACCCCTCCCGCACAGGCAAGCCCTTCTACGGTTCAGGCTGGCATTGGCCGGACGTTAAAAAGACCTGGACCTTTGGGGAGGATTATATCGGCAAACCGGTCAAGGTCGACGCTTACTGCGACAGCGACGAAGTGGAGTTCTTTGTAAACGGGAGAAGCGCCGGTCGAACCGTGCCGGAAAAACTCATAGCCTCTATGGAAATACCATATGAACCGGGAGTACTTGAGGCTGTGGCGTATCGCGGCGGCAAAGAGTGCGCCAGGGACCGGCTCGTGACGGCATCTGCCCCCGCCAGGATCCTCCTTGAACCTGACAGGACTTCCATCACGGCAGACGGTCTCGATCTCTGCTTTATTCACGCCACAATACTGGATGCCAATGACATTCCGGTCGTCACATCCGAAATAGAGCTTTATGCCAAAGTAGATGGCGCCGGTGTGCTGGCTGGTTTCGGGTCAGGCAACCCATGCACTCCTGAGAATTATGGGACCGGAAAACGTTATGTATTTGACGGCCGCGCACTGCTTTGCGTCCGTGCCGGCAGGGTGCCGGGCGAGATCCGGATAGAAGTATGTGCGGAAGGTTTAGAACCTCAAGTTCTGACAATTGAGTGCAAATAGCGATACGCTTTAGAATGGAAATTCAGGATATAAAATGATCTGTTGAACATTAAGAATGCATTATGATACTTAAGCGGTTTCGTTTGCAGAACGGTAAACGAAACCGTTTTCTTCTATTTACTTTATAACCGAATTCATATCATATCGATAAACCAGTTGAGTACGCTGTCTGCGTCATGTTCCTTTCTTTATGACACCGGCGTATTCATGGATCCTCATCCCAATCTGCGACTCATCAACTCCTGTCTTTTATAATCATTTCATTCATGTACCATCCTGCCCGTTCAGCGATATAAAGCATTGATCCAAAGTATGAAACTGCACATTCTGGGTAAAAATTGAAATATGTAAATGAGTTGGCAATATCAAATATAGTTGGAATAATACACATTTATTAGCATTATAATTTGAATAACCATATAATGAAACGGAGTGATGACAATGCCAAGAGGAGTAAGAAACTCGGTAAAAACCATCAACGATAAGATAGCCGAAATCGAAGCTAAGATTTCTACCTACCAGAAGAGGATAAGCAAGCTCAGCGCGCAAAAGAAGGAACTTCTGGCTTCAAAGGAAAAGGCTGAAATGGATGCATTGTACAAGGCCATCAAGCAGTCCGGAAAATCACCTTTGGAGATCATATCGGAAATCTCAAGCCAGGGAGCCCAGACATAGAAATTGTTTACATTTCATTTTCTTTCTTTTCACAATTCGTTCATAAATTTAGGTTAAACTTAAATTGCTTAAAGAAGGCAACGAAGAATTACTCATTAGCTGAACTGTTTTTTATCTCTCCTTTTTCATTATCTCTCCTTTTTCAATATCTCTCCTAATAAGGCGCGTCTCACGTTAGTTGAGACGTGTTCTTTTTTGCCTGTAAATATATGAATTTCGCAACAGGTATTGGACATGAGCCCAAGTTATGATACAATTTACGAAATCACATATTACAGGAATACCTTGTTCCGGGTTATCGCCGGCTTATCTTGGGGGATCATATGGAGAGGTCAAAAACAAGTACGCACAGTGCAAGAAACATATCAGCCTACATTGCCGTTATAGTGGTTTCGGTCCTACTGCTCGTTTTGGGCAACAGGATCGCTGCATCAAACCTGAATATATTCGACGAGGAGTACTCTGAGGATGTTTTGAAAGCACGGGTCATAGAAATCGAATCAAGAGAAGTCGAGAGGTTCGATCTTGACGAAACGTCATCTATCGAGACCATAAGGATCGTGTTCAGGGCAAAGGTCCTCAGCGGATACTTAAAGGGCGAAGTGATTTCCGCAACACAAACCATCGATCAGTTCGTGCTGACCAACGCAAGGGAAGTGAGTGTGGGTGATAAAGTCCTGCTTATACTCACCGACTTAGAGAATTATCAGTGGCACTTCATGGAATATGTGCGGTCTGATAAAATCATGATCCTTGGCGCTAGCTTTATCATGGCGCTTCTTATATTCGGCCGCAAAAAAGGATTCAACACTATTCTGTCCCTTGCACTTACATGCGGCGCGATATTCCTTGTATTCATCCCTTCGATATTATCCGGAAAAAACATATATGTATGGACTTCATTAATTTGTGTTTACTCGGTGTTGTCAACATACCTGATAGTCAATGGCTTCACCAAGAAAACCACTGCTGCTATCGTGGGCTGCTTATGCGGCATTTTGCTTACAAGTGTACTCACCATATTTATGGACAGAGTACTTTCATTGACGGGAGTCATAGACGAAGATTCCGTTTATCTGACTTACCTTCCTACAGAAAAGCCCATCAACCTTCGCGCGATCATTTTTGCTGGCATACAGATAGGCGCACTCGGTGCGATAATGGACGTGGCGATGTCGATATCATCCTCCCTTTGGGAAGTATGCGAAGAGTCATCGTCCCCTTCGTTCAGATCCCTCTTCCGATCCGGTCTGAATATCGGAAGAGATGTTTTGGGTACTATGGCCAATACATTGATCCTCGCTTATATCGGAAGTTCACTTGCAGTTGTTCTCCTTTTGAGTGTATATAGTTCGTCTGTTCTCTATCTTTTTAACAGGGAAATGATTGTTGTTGAGTTGTTGCAAGCACTTGTAGGAAGTTTCGGGCTTCTGTTCACGATGCCTTTCACTTCTTTCGTGTCTGCTTTGCTCTATATCGGAAGAAAGGACCCGTATCAAAAATAAACCAGGATCGATTCTGATCCGCTGAAGCAAAACGCTTTGCCTGATAGTTTGCCTGCTGCCCGTTTCCTGACCGGAAGCAGCATACATTCGGCAGAGCGTTTTTTCTATTCATACGATCTTCCAAATTCTGTGCAAAAGTGATAATGTTATAATGCAGTATACAAGATAATTTTAATAATTCGAATAAAAAAGTTGCATTTTGTCATCTTATCTGTTAATATCAAAATACGATCATTTGGTGAATTCATAATGGATCCCGGCAATTTGGATTCATTATTTTATTATATTTACACAGTACAACGATATATAGCGGTATTGAGATGAAATGGCGCCTGATATGGATTACATCGAATCGTCATGGTTCGTGTAATATATCTTTTAGGAGGGTCGTTATGAAAAACCTGAAGTTTATCTCACTCCTACTTGCATTACTTCTCATTGCCGCGCTGGCTGCAGGTTGCAGTGGTCAGACCGAAGAGGCGCCGGCATCGACACAGCCGACCAAACCTCCTGCAACCGAAGCTCCCGGCGGCGCCGACGACGGACCCGTTGCCGAACCCGGTGAATTCAAGCTTCCTATCGTCAATGAGCCTGTGACATTTACGATTTGGAATCCGTGGGATTTTTCCAGAAGCGGAACTAACGGAAATGGAGACAGCTATGCATACCAGGAAGCCGAGAGGCTCACCGGTATCCACATCGAGTGGTATCACCCCGCTGCTGCGGAAGCCCTGACAAACTTCAACCTTTCGATCAACTCCGGCGATTATTATGACAGTTACCAGAGCGTGGCATCCTATTACACCGGCGGACTTGATTTCTTCGTCGATCAGGGGATCATATTAGACTTGAACGATATGGTCCAGAAATATGCGCCAAACTATGACAGGGTCCGCCACCTGGAAAACACCCTCATCACCACGATAACCGACGCCGGATATCTCCCCGGCGTATGGCAGATAGCCAAGACATACCAGTGGTCGTGGCTTGGGCCTCTCGGAAGGACCGACTGGCTTAAGGAACTGGGCCTTGAAATTCCTGAAACCTATGACGAACTGCACGATGTCCTCGTTGCCTTCAAGGAGAAGAAGAATTGCGAAATACCTCTGTCACTGGGCCAACTTGGACTTGACGACTGGCTCATGGCCGGATACGACACCATGTACTCACCAAACTTCACGGGAGTCTTCATCCAGATCGACGGGAAGGTCAAGTTTGGTCCCCTTGAACCGGGCTTTAAGGAATACATAGTGATGCTGAACCAGTGGTACAGCGAAGGCCTGGTGGATCAGGAGTTCTTTACCCGTCAGACAAATCCCGCTTTTGATACCGCATATGCATCGACCGGCAAAGTAGGTGTCGGGCAATCGCTTTACACCTTCCCGGATTTCCTGCCGATTTTCGCGACGGAAGAGGGATACGAGTTCAACGGGTTCAAACCCCCTGTACGCAACCATGGCGATAAACGTAAGATAAAGATGGGCGGCGCTCCTCTGACCCTGAACAAAGATGTTATCGGGACCATAACCGTGGATTGTGAAAATCCGGAGATATTGCTTCAGTGGTACGACTACTTCTTCACAGAAGAGGGATCTATCCTTGCCAACTACGGTCTCGAGGGACAGGGATTCACATTCATAGACGGCAAGCCAAAGACGACCGAACTGATCTACGCCGACAAGGACGGACGTGCGATGAACGCAATGTTCCCGATCTATGCCTTCAACCAGTTCCATCCGTTCTGGTACGACTGGGAGCGTGAACTCTCGCCGGCAACTTCGCAGAACGTCTTTGACACCAAGGATCGTTTCGACGGAAATTGGGTCGACGAGTATTCACTTCCTGTGATATCGCCCACCTCTGAAGAAAGTGCCGAATACTCGGCCATCATGACCGATATCAATACGTACCTCACCGAGAATGTAGTCAAGTTCATCATCGGGGACAGGCCGATGTCCGAGCTGGACAGCTTCCTGCAAGCCGTTCATACGATGAACATCGACAAGGCCATCGAGATCCAGCAAAACGCTTTGGACCGCTATTATGCACGTCTGAGCAAATAATGCTCTCTGACGGGGCAGCTCATTCCCGGGTTTTCTGTCCTGTCAGTTAGCTGTAAGTCAATTGTTGGAATCGATCCGGAACAGGACCGGATCAGAGCAGGAACTGAACCGGAATTGAGCAGGAACATAGTGGAATAGAACAGAGATAAAATATGAGTGGTCCTGCTTGATTCAATTGATGAAATAGAGTAAAAGAAAATCTGAACCGGCAAGTAACTTTTTACGGTTGCTTACCGGTTCTTTCTTTTTGCTTGTTTTTTGACCAGTCAAATATACCGGGTCGTAAGGACCGAAAAACAGACTGATTGACTGATTGCTTGCAAGGGCATGCAAACTTGAGAAATACCTCACGAATTTGGAATAGACCTGCCGTCTGTATTTGATGCCATCTATGACGGCAAATTACTTTTTCTGTTCAAGCATTATATTCGTCGTTAGTTACTTCTTTTCATTCAAGCATCAAAGCTGTCTCAAGCGCGATCTCTATCATCTGACCGAAAGAGGTTTGGCGTTCCTCCGCCGTAGTTGCTTCTCCGGTAATGACATGGTCGGAGACGGTGCATATTGCAAGAGCATTCTTGCCCGCCCGCGCGGCATTCATATACAGGCCCGCGGCCTCCATTTCCACCGCAAGGCATCCGAGCTTTATCCACTTTTCGGCCTCGGTCGGGTCATCAGAGTAGAATGTGTCCGAAGAAAGGAGGTTCCCGACATGATATGTCACACCGGCAACCTCGCACGCCTTTATTGCCGCGTTCATCATTTTATAGCTTGCGATAGGTGCGAAAACTCCGGGCAGATTAAACTGTGCCGCATAGTTTGAGTTTGTACATGCACCCATTCCTATTACGATATCACGGATCTTGATGTGCTTCTGATAAGCGCCTGCCGAGCCGATCCGCATGATGTTTTCAACGCCGAAAAAGTTGAAAAGTTCGTAGCTGTATATGCCAATGGAGGGTATGCCCATTCCGCTCGCCATTACCGAAACACGTACCCCTTTATATGTTCCGGTATACCCTTGGATCCCTCTGACATTGTTCACAAGGACGGGATTTTCCAAATATGTCTCCGCAACAAACTTTGAACGAAGCGGATCTCCGGGCATCAGTACAGTTTTTGCAAAGTCCTCCGGCTTTGCATTGATGTGCGGTGTGGGATATTTTCTATCTGACATTTCATGTTCCCCCTACTTTGACTATTTTGCTGTATTCGCACGATCCGTTTCATATCTTTGCGCCTGGGCTGATCCAGCATGTGTCGAAGTTCAATTCCTGCATAAATCACAAGTATATTTTGATCAGCGCAGTTAAATTATACCTTCTTTCCTCTCCAAATGCAACGAAGTCCTGCTTAGCCGGCATGAACAGAACCAGTGTTGGGAACAAGGGGTATGCTTCATATCCCATCGCATATCAGGGTCATGGAGCGGGCACCTTATCCCAACGTATATCATTGAACACGCTTCGCGACCTTGCTCCATCGTACATTAGAAGACACGGGGCAATCTGCTTGTAACGAAAATGATTCAACATTTCAAAAATGTAAGATAAAAACTTTATTTGTAAGACAAAAGCATGGCAATCCGTCTTGTCATGAACTATGATTATACAGTAAGCACGACTAACCCTTATCAGGAGGTTATAAGATACATGCCATTGCTTGAAGTGAAATCTCTCAAAAAAATATATACGACACGCCTTGGAGGACATAAGGTCCAGGCCCTTTCCAACGTGAATTTTTCAGTGGAGAAGGGTGAGTTTCTCGCGATCATGGGCGAATCCGGCTCAGGAAAGACAACGCTGCTGAATATTATAGCGACACTTGACAAACCCACAAGCGGTGATGTCCTTCTCAACGGTAAAAGCGTCTTTTCGATAAGCGAAAAGGAGATTGCAGCCTTTCGACGCAACAACCTGGGATTCGTCTTTCAGGATTTCAACCTGCTTGACACATTGACGCTTAAAGAGAATATATTTCTTCCGCTTGTACTCTCAGGCAAAGCATACAGCGAGATGACCGAAAGGCTGAAGCCAATAGCAGAGAGACTTAGAATATCCAATATTCTTGAAAAGTACCCCTATGAAGTGTCGGGCGGCGAAAAACAGCGTGCTGCAATAGCCAGGGCCCTCATTACTTCTCCCCAGCTCATACTCGCCGACGAGCCTACCGGAGCGCTGGACTCAAAAGCATCAAGCCAGCTCCTCAAGGCATTCAGCGAGATAAACGAATCGGGGCATACGATCCTCATGGTCACACATTCCGCAAAAGCTGCAAGCTACGCAAAGCGTGTGCTCTTCATAAAAGACGGTGAAGTTTTTCACCAGCTCTACAGGGGCGGCAGGAACCCCGAGGACATGTTTGCTGTAATTGCCGACACCCTTACAGTGCTATCGGCAGGCGGTGATAACAATGCGTAGCGGAATGTACCCGAAGCTGGCCCTTCAGAACATCGGTAAAAACAGGCGCTTTTACTTCCCTTACCTGTTGACAGGTCTTTTGACCGTTGCCATGTTTTATAACATGCTATTTATATCTACAAGCAAAGACATTTCAAAAATGCCCGGTGCCAATTCGCTGAAGTTCCTGCTTGCCCTGGGCAGTATCGTTGTGGGCTTATTCGCGTTCATCTTCCTCATTTATACGAACAGCTTCCTTATAAAGCGCAGGCATAAAGAGCTTGGCCTTTACAACATACTGGGCATGGAAAAAAGACACATCGCAAGGATCCTTAGCTGGGAGATGCTGTTTACATGCCTGATAACGATTCCGGCGGGGCTTCTGTTCGGGATCCTGCTTTCAAAGCTGCTTATGCTGCTGTTGTTCAGGATGCTGTTCTTCGAGGTCCACTTCGGATTTTCGGTCGAGCCGTCGGCGATCATTATCACATGCATATTATTCTCTGCCATCTATATGGTCGCGCTTATAGGCAACCTCGTCAAAGTAAGGTTGTCAAACCCGATCGAGCTGATCCGTGAAGGCCGGTCAGGAGAGAGAGAGCCGAAAACAAAATGGCTCATCACGGTGATAGGCATTTTGACGTTGGGCGGGGGTTACACGATCGCCCTCACGACCGAGTCCCCTCTGGAAGCCCTCCTTCTGTTCTTTATTGCGGTGATCCTCGTCATCATCGGCACATACTCCCTGTTCACCGCCGGAAGCATCGCTCTTCTCAAATTGCTGCGGAAAAACAGGAACTTCTATTACAAAGCCGGACACTTCATATCTGTTTCAGGCATGATGTACCGGATGAAACGGAACGCGGCAGGCCTTGCGAACATATGCATCCTCTCAACCATGGTGCTTGTAATGATATCAACTACGGTATGTATGTACGTCGGCGTGGAAGATGCCCTGGTTTACCGTTTTCCCAATGACATATCTTTCAGTGTCGCTCTGGATCATCCGGTAACGCCCGAGGAAGTCAGGAACATATTGCTTGAAGAAGTTGAAAGATCAGCATTGGCACCTGAACTTATCTATGATTATACCAGCCTCTCGTTCTCGGTTGATGCAAACGTCTCCGTGTTGGAAGCAAATGAAGTAAACTACAGTTATAAGTCGGAATATGTGACAGTACTGACTGCGGAAGAATACAAGAAATTGACCGGATCCGATATCGGACCTGAGAAGGGTCAGGTCATGGCAGTTTCTCTCGTCAGACCGTATAGCTGGGACTCGGTAACAATACTTGGCAATAAGTATAGCATTGCACAGTGGCTTGACGACTTCCCGTTTGATGGAGGCTATTATAACGCATATGTCAATGACGCTTTCGTGTTTATTGTCCCCGACAAACAGGACCTTGAAGCGATCTGCGCAGCACAGATTGATGCTTACGGTGACCACGCCAGTTCTTATGTTTGGTCTATAGGCATCGATCTCGACGGAAGTGATGAGGATATAAGGAGCTGCTACGCAAGCATGCTTTCGGCTTTATCGAAAAACCGCCCATACAGTTACAGCTATACAGACAGCAGCGGGGCCGAGCTGACGGCAGAATACCATGTTTCTCAAAGCCTATGCAGGCAGGCTGCCGCTGACGAATTCTACTCTCTGTACGGCGGTTTGCTTTTCCTGGGCCTCTTCCTGGGTGCGCTCTTCCTCATGGCAACAGTTCTGATAATTTACTACAAGCAAATTTCCGAAGGCTATGAGGACAAGGAAAGATATGAGATAATGCAAAAAATAGGCATGAGCCGGGACGAAGTGAAAACGTCGATAAGGAGCCAGATCCTGACCGTATTTTTCCTCCCGCTTGCCGGAGCGATCGTTCACCTGGCGGCTGCATTCAAAATGATAACAAAGCTGATGCTCGTACTAAACTTGTCAAACATAGTATTGTTTGCTGTTTGCACTTTAGGTACCATCATTGTATTTGCTGTGGTATACGCCGTTGTCTACTCACTTACAGCGAGGACATATTACAAAATCGTCGGATAAAAATCAGGCACATTTTCAAAATCACTATCTTGACGCTGTCCGACAAAACTCATCATAAACAAATAGTATTATTTGATATGATGTATACTTTTGGTTTATTATCGCAAATCTCGTCGTACATGTTTGTATACGACGAGATTTTGCATAGTTTTGTAATTTGCGCTTATATAGTATAATTACAGAAGGACTATTCCGTTTTGTTGCAGCATGTTTCGGAACTATTTCGGTTTATTGCAGCATGTTTCTATTCAGAATACTTGTTTATACTTTTTTTAATCTTTGCATGTATCATGTTATCAAATAAGATCTGCATAATAACCCTCGATATGAGAGCGAATCCGCGTGCCTGTGTATCCGAATCCATTTTCGGTTAGGGGGATCAATGTGTATAAAATTTACATAGTTGAAGACGATCCGGTCATAGCAAAGTCTATCAGGGATTATATGAGCCTGTGGGGTTATGATGTCCGGGTGGCTGACGACTTCACATCGATCCTGCAGGAATTCGTCCGGTATGACCCCCAGCTTGTGCTTATGGACATATCCCTTCCGTTTTATAACGGGTTTCACTGGTGCTCCGAGATCCGCAAGATCTCAAGCGTACCGATAATGTTCCTTTCCTCAGCTTCGGACAATATGCATATGATCATGGCAATGAATATGGGTGCGGACGACTACATCGTAAAGCCATTCGATTTGTCGGTCATGCTGGCAAAGGTGCAGGCACTCCTCCGCAGGACTTATGACTTTGCGGGGCAACCTCATTTGATCGAGCACCGCGGAATGATATTCAACAGCACGGAACACACCATAAGCTTCGGAGACGAAATGATCGAGCTGACCAAAAACGAGAACCGCATCCTTCAAGTACTGCTTGGGAACAAGGGAAAGGTAGTGTCCCGCGAGACATTGATGGCAAAATTGTGGGAAAGCGATGAGTTCGTTGACGAAAACACCCTTTCGGTCAACATAGCGAGGCTCCGTAAGAAATTGGAGCGCTTGGGGCTCGAAGACTTCGTTGTGACCAAGAAAGGCATCGGATATATGGTGAATTAGTATGTATGGAAACGTTTTTTTGTCGTGGCTGAAGGCCAGATATAAACTGCTAGTTCTTCCGGCGGTAGTTTCAGCCATTTACATAGCGCTCTTCTGCTTGTACTGCCCGCTTTTGGAGGCGATCGGTTATACTACCCTGCTTGCCCTGATATCCACCGTCGCTATAAGCTTATTTGATTGTCTCAGCTTTGTCAGAAGGCACAGGATACTCAAAAGACTGGTCGATGAAGAGTTCTCCCTCGATCTTTTGCCGGACCCCGGTTCGCTTATCGAGTCTGATTATCAAAAGCTTTTGATGCGGTTGGACAGGGATAAGAAAACCCTGCTTTCGAACTCGGATACCGCGATGCGTGATCTGGAAGACTATTTCACCATATGGGCGCACCAGATAAAAACACCCATATCCGCCATGCATTTGCTGCTGCAGAGTCAGGAAATCTCCGAAAACGACCTGTCTGCCGAGCTTTTCAAAATAGAGCAATACGTGGAAACGGTGTTGTCATATGTCCGCCTGGGCAGCGGGATAAACGACTTTGTGATCAGGAAATATGATCTTGACGCGATCCTGAGGCAGGCCGTTCGGAAGTTTTCCCGGATATTTATACTCAAGAAAATCAGGTTCAACTACTCACCGCCCGACCTTCAAGTACATACTGACGAGAAGTGGCTCCAGTTCGTCTTCGAACAGCTGCTCAGCAATGCCCTCAAGTACACAAAGGCAGGCACGATTTCGATCTACAGTACAAACAATTCAGTAATCATTGAAGATACCGGTATCGGGATAGCACAGGAGGACCTCCCCCGTGTTTTCGACAAAGGTTATACCGGCTATAACGGCCGCGAAGATAAAAAGGCTACCGGGATCGGGCTTTACCTGTGCAGGGAAATCATAAAAAAGCTCGGTCATACGATAGCGATCGAATCAGAGGTTGGTGTCGGGACGAAGGTCATCATCGGCTTTGATACTGCCGGGCTTGCCGTTGAATAGGCCGCCGAATGAAGCTCCGATCCCTTCAGCTGCCCATATGAGCAAGGCAGGCATTGCGACATATGCATATCTATATTGCACTTCAATTAGGAGGTACACCGCAAAGGCGGAGACAAAGAGGATCATGAAAAACGGGGATGCCGCATCCCTCTTGCCAACAGCAGTCAACAGCGAGGACACAGACGTCGCAAGGAAGCATAGCAGGTATATCAGGTAATCAAAAAATGTCATCGCTGTATTCAGCCGTCCCACCGATATTCTCAGCAGGTGCAAATCAAAGGCACTATCATTGTTTATACCGTTGAAAGCCGGATATCTCCACTTAGCTGTCCATACTACGAACGCTTTGTTTTTAAACAGTCGAATAAACGATGTGACCGGGACCGACAGTCTTTCACGTATCAGCCTGAGGGCTTCGGCATCGCGTTCCGATTCGTCATCAATACTGAGCAGCGTCCTTACGTCATCTTTTGAATAGCAGCCGTTGCTGTCGTGGTTCAGTCCAACGGCAAACTTGTATAGCGGAAACCCGTTTGTCAACCCATTGGGGTTTAAACCGGAAGAGATGAATATTCGGGAGGCAATGTTTATAAACAGTAAATATGACGCGATAACCACTATCCCCCTGACCAGCTTGACTCTGTTTACATTGGATTTCTTTATTTCATTTACGTCGATTTTCCCGGAAGCATTACTGAGATAATTGTTTTCGGCTTCGCCTTTTGCATACGGCGGGACTTGACTGCCGGTGCCACTGTTGCCTTCTGCCTTTAGAATTATCCTTTTTAATTTCTTACCTTTCTCTAATTTTCCGGCCATGGATCCCGGATCCGATCCGCCTTTCAGTATTTCAAATAAGACGTAAACCGCAACGGAAGCGACAAATAAAATGCCCTCGGGCCTGATCGAGTTCCCAAAAGCAATTAGAAAACCGGCTGTAAGCGGTGCGATAATCCATGACTTGCCGAACCTGAAGGCTACATAAGTCCCCAGATAGAAAAGAAAAGTCGCAATGTGCTGGTTTGTATAAATCGATGACATCCCAAACACATAAGGAAAAACCAGGTATATGACTGCCGCAACCCTTGCCGGCTTCTCGCCCGTCCTCAATCGTACGATGCAGTAGACAAGTACGTTGGTTCCGGCCGCAAACATGCAATTAATGAACAAGAGCGCCGTAACATTTCCTCCAAACAGCTTGCTAAATATGGACATGAAAGCCGGAAAACCGGTCTGATACGCCCATAATTGAAAATATGGCAATTGCAAATAATTGCGGGTCCCTTCCGCGATATCGCAAGTTGCATCCAACAGTAAAACATAGTCAGAGTACTGCGGCGTGTCAATTCCGACAACAAACAGTGCCTTTGAAGCAAATGAGAGTAAAAAAAGAGAAATGATAAATAAGGCACCGCTCTTAATGAGCATAACGAACCTTGTCGATATTAGAAAATAGATCAAAAATGCAAACAGGCAAAAAAGCGCCGTGAAACCGGCTATATTGGAGAACGAGACCTTTCTTTCCATCAGCCAAACCGCAAATGAGTACAGGTTAAGGCATAGCAGCGATAAGCTGATCACCGACGCTAACGCGTACACCAATCTGACTAGCAACTTTTTCATATAGCATTCAATTTCCAAATATGTCATTTTTTGGTTGTTTCTAGATAACATTATAACACAGGATATGAAAAAGCAAAAGTTATTGCCCTTTGCCGTTTGCGATAGCAGAAACAACGACTCTTATGCCTTTTTTAAAACCGTCAACAAAGCACTCCCGTGAGATGATCGACTGGATCTTTGCCTCAGCATCCAAAAGGCTATTGAGCAAAGACCTTCCGTTGTCATCCAGAATCTCTTTGAGCCTTTCCTCCAGTTCCACTGTGTTCTCCAAAGCAAGAGTGTATTCCGGGTTGTTGGTCAGTACATCATCCGGGGGTGCTATCTCACCATAAAACAGGCTTTCAAATATGTCCCTCATTTTAATGTTCCTTTCCTGCACGGCACGTGGAAAAATGACTCTGCAAATTACCGGATCAAACCTGTCTGCATATATACGATAGCAAATCAACTGTACAATATACCGGACTTAAAACTCATTTCAGGGTAAGACCTCAAAAACGCTTGACTTCCGGTCGACTCCGGGTGTTATAATGTTATAATAATCAAACAACCAATGTTAGATCGAATGCAAAGGAGAAAACATCATGGCAAAGGTGACGCTGGGCAGGACCGGAATCGTTACTGACAGAAACGGATTCGGAGCGCTTCCGATCCAAAGGGCAGACATGGACACTGCCGTCAAAATCCTAAGGAAAGCTTACGAGGGAGGTTTTACCTTCTTTGATACTGCCCGCGCTTACTCCGACAGCGAGGAAAAGCTGGGGCGGGCTTTCGAAGGAATGAGGGACAAGATCTTCATCGCCACAAAGACTTTCGCCAGTACACCGGAAGTGTTTTGGGACAACCTGCACACCTCCCTGTCCCTTCTTAAAACCGACTATATAGATATATACCAGTTCCATAACCCCGACATTTGCTATAAGCCGGGCGACGGTACCGGTATGTATGAATGCATGCTCAAGGCCAGGGAGCAGGGAAAAATAAGGTTCATAGGGATCACGAACCACAGGCTCAATGTCGCTCACGAAGCTGTAGACTCCGGATTATATGATACCCTGCAATTCCCACTCAGCTATCTGGCTTCCGACAAGGATATAGAGCTCGTTGAAAAATGCGGCAAAGCAAATGTGGGATTTATCGCCATGAAAGCACTGTCAGGCGGACTGATAACCGATTCCGCCGCGGCATACGCCTTTATGACACAGTTCGATAACGTGCTGCCCATCTGGGGGATCCAGCGCGAAAATGAGCTTGACGAATTTTTGAGATATTTTGACGATCCGCCGTCCCTCACCGACGAACTCAAAGCAGTGATCGAAAAAGACAGGCAGGAACTGACCGGCGAATTCTGCAGGGCTTGCGGATATTGTATGCCCTGTCCGGCAGGGATCCAGATAAACAACAGCGCAAGGATGTCCCAGCTGATCCGTCGTTCACCGTCGGCAAACTGGCTGACACCTGAGGCGCAGGAGATGATGAGGAGGATCGAAGACTGCACCGAATGTTATCAGTGCGCGTCCAAATGCCCATACGGCCTGGATACGCCCAATCTGCTGAAGCGCAATTACGAAGACTATCAAAACATCCTTGCCGGAAAAGTAAAAGTATAAACGCTGAATGGTCATATGGTCATGAGATCAGTTCCAATGTCTACCGGATGAGACATGGTGATGGTTACTTGGCACCGAACAGGACATGGAGCTGTTCCCTTATCTTAGGACGGCACAAGTGGCAAAGGAAAGCTGACTAGGGGGGCAGGCCCCTCGGTCATAAAGTGAGCTCAAAAATTATGAAACATAACAACAAGACAGGGGAGCCTATCCTCTGTCTTTATCTTAATATATTTCGCTGTCTTCTGTCTTATTTCGTCAGTCTTGATTGACTGTTTCGGTCTTAGACCAGGGATCCGAACCTTCATCATCTATGCTTAGCAAATGAACATGAAATGGACTGTTCCTCTGCCTTATATCAGGAAACACAAAGTGGGACATGTTATCTGTCCATGTCCCACTTTCATTACTATGAAAGGAGTGCGCGGTCGTTTGCGAACTTCTCCCCGCTGGCAGTTTCAAACTGATGCAGAAGGTCCTCTACCGTAAGTTTTTTCTTTTCTTCGCCCCTGATATCGAGCACTATTTGCCCTTCATACATCATGATCAGCCTGTTCCCATGCCTGATGGCGTCCCGCATGTTGTGGGTCACCATAAGTGTGGTGAGGTTGTTCTCATTTATTATCCGGTCGCTTATTTCGAGGACCTTGGCGGCGGTTTTCGGGTCCAAAGCCGCGGTATGCTCATCGAGCAGGAGCAGCTTCGGCTTTTTTATCGTCGCCATCAGGAGCGTCAAAGCCTGTCTCTGCCCTCCCGACAGCAGTCCCACCTTTGTGCTCAGCCTGTTTTCAAGACCCAACCCCAGTGGTTTCAGCAATTCCCTGTACATTTCGCGTTCCTTTTTGCTGATCCCCCAGGCAAGCCCGCGCTTCTGTCCGCGTCTCAGCGCCAGTGCGAGGTTTTCTTCGATCCCCATGTTTGAAGCTGTCCCGACCATCGGATCCTGGAAGACCCTTCCGAGTACGGCGGCGCGTTTGTGCTCGCTCATGTTTGTCACGTCTACGCCGTCGATATGGATCGACCCCTCGTCGACCAAATGGACACCGGCAACACAGTTAAGCAGCGTCGATTTTCCGGATCCGTTTCCGCCGATAACGGTAACAAAGTCGCCCTTTTCCAATGTGAGACTGACATTCCTCAATGCCACTTTTTCATTGACTGTCCCGGCATTGAAGCATTTCGTTATGCCCTTAATCTCCAACAATCTTGTCAGCCCCTTTCCTGATCCTTGAAAACAACTTCAGGCGCGATTCCAGCATCGGCACCGAAAGAGCGATCGCCACAGTGATGGCGGTAAAGAGCTTGAGGTCGTTTGCGGGCATTCCGAGCTTCATGACGAAAGCGATTATCACGCGATATGTTATTGCTCCCAACGCAAGGGATATAAGCCTTTTGAAGAACTGGTACTTGCCGAACAGCACCTCACCTATAATGACAGAAGCAAGCCCTATCACGATGGATCCGATTCCCATCTGAACGTCCGCAAACCTCTGGCTCTGTGCGATCAGAGCACCGCTCATAGCCACAAGTCCGTTGCTTATCACAAGACCGATAATGATCGTGGTATCGGTGTTCACTCCCTGGGCCCTTACCATCTGCGGGTTGTTTCCCGTTGCCCGTATCGCGCATCCGATCTCGGTCCCGAAAAACCAGTAAAGGACGCAGATCAGCGCCAGCACACATATAACACCTAATGCAATAACTGCATAGACATCGTTAAGCCCCATGTCTGTGAAGACCGTGTAGACTGTGTCGATCTTCAGCAGGGAGATATTGGCCTTACCCATGATCCTTAGATTGATGGAGTATAATGCTATCATCGTCAGGATACCCGAGAGCAGCGCGGGGATCTTAAGCTTTGTATGGAGCAGCCCGGTGACGAGGCCCGCGGCCATTCCCCCAAAGATCGCGAGCAAAACCGCTATGTAAGGGTTTACACCAGAAGTGATCGCCTTCGCGGCGATCGCTCCGCCCATTACGATGCTGCCTTCAACCGTCAAATCAGCAATATTCAATATCCTATAGGAGATATATACCCCTATAGTCATGACAGCCCAAAGTAATCCCAGTGATACGGCTCCCAGAAGTATCTGCAACATTTCCTATCCATCCAATCAAGTCATTTCAACGCTATTCGTTATTTTCGTTGATCACATATTTCTGAAGTTCTTCAGGTATCTCAAGCCCGATCTCTGCGGCAACGGCTCCGTTTATGGTAAAGTCGAATTCCCTGGGCTTCTGGATCGGCATATCTTTCGGTTGTTTGCCGTTCTTCAGCACGTCGATCGCCATAAGTCCGGTCTGATATCCAAGATTATAATAGTTGATACCCAAAGTTGCAAGCCCTCCGTTAACGACCATATTCGCTTCTCCGCAAATGGTCGGCACCTTGGCTTCGACTGTGACGCTGTAAACGGTGGGCATAGCGGATGCTATGGTATTATCCGTCGGCAGATACAAAGCGTCGCACTTATCCACTATCGATTGTACTGCCTGTTGTACCTCGTTCGTATTGGATACGGTGACTTCAACATATTTGAGTCCGCGTCCTTCCACTATCTCTTTAACGATCCTGGCCTGCAGTACTGAGTTGTCTTCGCTGGAGTTGTATATGACTCCGACTGTCTGCACATCAGGCACAAGTTGTACCATCAGATCCAACTGCTCCTCTATCGGGTTCATATCCGATGTACCGCTTACATTTCCGCCCGGCTTTTCGTCCGACTCGACCAGCTTGGCGGTCACGAAATCGGTCACCGCTGTGGCCAGTATCGGGATCGTTGTGGTCTTGCCTGCGATCGCCTGAGCGGAAGGAGTAGCGATCGCCAACACCATATCCACCTTATTGCTTACGAACCGATCGCTGATCGTGGACAGGTTGTTTGTGTCACCTTGCGCATTCTGATAGTCGATTTTAATATTTTTCCCTTCTTCATAACCGTTATCCTTGAGGGCATCGATAAATCCCTCCCTGGCAGCGTCCAATGCCGCATGCTCGATGATCTGGATGATCCCGATCTCAATGACATCGGATTTTTTCTCGCATCCCGCTACCGTAAAAAGCAGAAGCAGAGCGATAAAGATTGAGATTAGTTTTTTCATTGCATTCACTCCTTGCATATATTAATTTTGTTTGGATATTAAAAAATCGCCCCTGAAATACAGGGACGAACTTTCATTCGTGGTACCACCTTGCTTCGTTGTGTTTGCACAACCTCAGTAGGGCAACCATCATTGCCCATCCACTATAACGGGCGGATCCCGTCACGTCCTACTGGGTATGTTCAGGTACATACCGTTCAGCGTGCGACTCTTGGGATGTATTCACGACGACTTATATCCGCTTTCTCGCACCGACCGAAAGCTCTCTTGAGGATTGGCATCGCCGCTACTGGTTCCCAGTCACTGCCTTTAGCATATTGATTAGATAAAGAATTATTGTTCGCTATTTTAATAGATTAATGCGTTTTTGTCAATAACTATTTTTTAATTTTTCAGGTCGTCCCCCATGAGCCCATCCTGCTCAAGTATCGTGCGCAGCACTGATATATCCGCGGAAACGTCCATAGCCGCACTTTCAAAAAGCCTGTCGATCAGGTTTTCAAAAGCGTGGATCACGGTATCCAGCGCGTCCTTTATTTCCTGCTTGGCTTTCATGATGTTGTCGCCCTGAACAGGCTGACGGTCGAACTCCCTGTAAGCATTGAGGAGCTTTATCGTCGTGGGCAGGTAGTATGACAGCAGCCGTCTGACCTGGCGGAGTTTTTCCGGATGCTTCTCAACATAATCTATTATAAAGCTGGTGATTTCCTCCAGCCTCTTCACTTTTTCGGATACATCCCGGTCCGGTATGGCAATACCGGCTTCCCGTATCAAACGTATATTTTTCTTTGCATCTTCGATAGTATTTGATGATTGGGGATCTGCTCCCGGCACTTCTTTCGAAGCTCCTGCGGACCTTCTCCTCTCTTCCTCTTTCTGCTTCTCCTCCAGCTCGCGCTTTTTCAAACTTGCCTGATGTTCCAGATATAACTCGTAGCTCTCACGGTTGAGCATGATAAAGGTCTTTTTATCATCGATATGAGCTTCCGGAAGCATCCCGGCACTTATCATCTTCCTCAGATCTTTAGCGATATATTTGGGGCTAAGTCCGCTGTGATTTGACAACTCATCGATCCTGCACGTGCTTCGCCCGTTTATTATCTTAAGGTATTTCCGGAACCGCTTCAGCCTTTTGCGGAGCATCGACCCCTTCACTTCCATGATGACGCCGGCCCCCAGCACGGTCGACAGCAGCACTGCCTGCATCGGAGCGATCACTCCCCTGAAAAGCACGTTCATTGCAGACAGCACGATCAAAGCTATGCCAGCGATTCCGATCCCGATGCTTCCAAAGATCGTATACAAGATCCCTGATACTTTTCCTACATACCTGTAAGGAAAATTGAGATCCGATTTTGGAGCCTGATGCTTTACCGGCTTCTTATAGGAGCCTTTTGCGCGTGTTTTATACATGCCGGGGGTACGCAGGGCTTCAGCCTGGATGGACGCAATGGCCTCTCTGACTTCCTCGAAAGCCATATCCAGCGCGCTCTTTACGGTGTTTCCCACGTTGCGCCCTATGTCCCGGGCTTCACCGGAACCCAGGATATCCCTGATCATTTCCCTGAACTCATTGCCAAGAACCTTGAAATCATCTTTGTTCATTCTGATTTCCCGCCTTCCGGTTCCGACATTTTTTACGTGCTCAGGTTTAAGTATATATTAGATGCAGTTTATTATCAATATGCATCGTTTGAGCTGTCATGAATAAAAGCAAGGGAACGCATCGATCCTTCTGAAACAATGCGTTAACACCCTTGGCTTTCGGCTGGTTTTTTTCGACTGTCACATCTCGATCAATCGTCCGCCAAGCGCTTTGACTTCATCTGCATTGTGAGTCACCATTATTACAGTGCGGCCGCCTATATGGTCTTTGATATATCCGATCGTCTCGTCCCTGGTGTTTTCGTCAAGCCCCTTGAACGGTTCATCCAAAAAGATGATATCGCTTCGGGCCATTATCGCACGCACGATAGCGACCCTCCGTTTCATTCCTCCGCTGAACTCGCCCACCGGTTTTGCGAAATCATCTATGCCAATACTCTCAAGGTGGGCTTTTATCTGCGTTTTATCTGCCTTTTTGCCGCATACCAGGGCCACGTTTGAGACAGCATTGAAGGCCTCGCAGAGCCGATCCTCCTGGAATACGGCGCTCTTCAGGTGGGGAACCCCCTCCACAGAACCGCTGTCGGGATGGAGAAGTCCCATCATGATATTAAGAAGCGTGGTCTTCCCGCATCCGGAAGGCCCCATGATACAGGTTATCCCGTTTCGCTCCATGGTGGCGGAAAACCGGTCCAGGACCAGGTTGTCCCCGAATTTTTTTACCAAATCAGAAACTACGATATCCATAACTACGACTTCTCCAATCGCATATAAAACCGCTTCAGAAGGAACAGGAATATCTTCTCGAAGAGGATACTTACAAATATGATCACCACGGTCCACGCGAACAAATCCGCAGAGCTGAGGTATACCTTTGCCTCATAGAGCCTCTCACCTATAGAGCCGTCCGGGATGCCGATCACTTCTGCCGCTATCCCTGCTTTCCAGGACATGCCGATCGATATGGTGCAGGCTGACAGCAAATAGGGCTTTATTTGAGGGAGGTATATATACTTCATCTTTTTCAGCAAGCCCACGCGGAACAGCTTTGCCATCTCCAGCAAACCCGCATCAGTGCTTTTTATCCCCTGCAGCATGTTGGTATAAATGATCGGCAAAACCATCAGAAAAGATATGAAGATCGACAGGTTTCTCGAACTGAGCCAAATCAGGCAGAGGATAATGAACGAAGCAACGGGCACGGACTTGATCGCGTGTATGAATGGCCACAAGGTCACTTCCGCGATATGGAACCTCCCTGCTATGATGGCAAGGACGCAGCCGATAATAAGGGCGAGGAAGTAACCGAACATTATCCTTGCAAAAGAGAAGGCTATGGTTTTAAAAAAGCCGGCCTCGGCACAGAGGCTTACAAGCCTCTGTGCCACGGCTACGGGCGTAACGAGCAGCAGTTTCCTGTTCAGAAGCATGGCACCTGCCTGCCAGAGCACCAATGCAAATAAGATCGCTGCAGCTCTTTCGATCCAATATCTGTTCGGGCGTGATCCGACTATGTGCCGGGATTTGAACTCTCCTCCGGACTTGCCGTCGTGGTGTCTATTTCTGCCTTGCATAGTAAAAATCATCGTCCGGCAATGCGCCGCCTACCGCTTTCGGATTCTGGTCATACAGGACCTTCAGATAACCTTGCACCGCAGCCTTCATTTCCGAACCTTCAATAAATGTGATATTGCAGTACGGGATCGCTTTTTCCGCAACGGAAGCCTTTACGATGCCGTACTTTTCAACCAGCTGTGCAGCTTCCGGTATATTTGAGTTGACGTACTCTGTTGACTGCTTATATTCATCCAGAAATGCCGAAACCTGTTCGGGGTACTCCTCGACAAATTCCTTTCTGGCCACAAGGACTCCCGTTATAAACATGCTGCCGTTTTGCAGGTCGTCCCACTCCTTCGTCAGATCAGCGGCGATCCTCAGCCCATCGACCTGTGTCTGGGCAACGGTAACGAAGGGCTGCGGCAGCAATGCAACTCCGCTTTCAGACTCCTGAAGAAGTGCTACGACTTCCGTAGGTTCGCTTTTCCATTCGACCGTTACGTCGTTGTCCGGATCAACCCCGTTCTCCGACAACAGATATCTGAATACATATTCAGGCACCTGGCCCTTGCCTGTCGCATATATCGTCTTCCCTTTCAGGTCCCGGAGCGAGGCTATGTCATTGCCTTTCTCCACGATGTAGATGACACCGAGGGTGTTGACAGCAAGGAGCCTGATTTCTCCATCAGTATTGTTGTACAGCACTGATGCCAGGTTTGCGGGCACCGCAGCCATATCAAGCTCACCGCGTATGAGCAGCGGCGTCACTTCGTCAGCAGAAGCCGCCATGGTAAACTCATAATTATTCTTGGCAACCCCTGCTTCCGCAATCTCCATCAAATGCACCAGTCCCATTGACGTCGGGCCTTTCAGACCTGCGATCCGAATATCGACGGGTACATAAACCGATCCCTGATCCCCGCTGTCGACGGGCTCAACAGTATTGCCCGCTTCGGACGGAGATGCGCTTTCATCCTGCTTTGTTGCCGACGCCGTCGCGTCGGTGGTCGGTGATGTCGTTGCGTCGGGTCGTTTCCCGCTGCATCCTGCCAAAACCAGGACAAATATCGATACGATAAGTAAAAGAGAGAATATTTTCTTCATGATCATGCTTCCTTTCCGGTCTGCTTCTTTGCAACTATCGTCTTCGTACTGACGCCCCTTATCATCCCCAACTTGCCCGAAAGCGCACTGGTCACGTCGCCGGGCGCATCAAGCACCACGCATATGATCGAAACCCCGCGGTCCCTGTACGGTATCCCCATCCTGCCGACAATGTACTGTCCATAGTCGTGCAACAGTTTGTTGATCTCCGCAGAAGCTTCGGTATCCTCCACAATAATGCTGATGACAGATATCCTGCTTTCCACCGCAAATAGCCCCCTTTCAGTCAAAAAGCCGCGCCAAAAGGCGCGGACAGATAATCCACCGGAAGTATTACCGGCAATGATCACGTATATCCGTCACCTTTCCATCCGGGACGTACCCAAATGCGTCAGGATCCGATAATGGGCTTATAAGATCGTCATACTGCCAATCGTCGCATTGTTAAACAATTGACAATTTTGATTATACCATGGACCCGCAATCTTCGAAAGCCTGATATATAACAAAAATTCCAGCACTGTCGCTGCCATTTTTGGTTATAGTAATGCAAGCACATTTTTTGAACGCGATCGCAAAAAACCTATTACAAAAGCTCATTACTTTGCCGGTCGGGACTTTCAGCTGTTGCCTGAGAATTTCCGGATCAAAGTCAGGCTCCATAGAGCGATTCCGGGCATCATGGTAAAAGCTTATCACAAATCAATCTCTTACATACACCTTTTTTATCCGTGCAATGTATACAAGATGGTGGTCCCTGCCCGGATAGTGTTTTTCATCAATCGATTTATCCAAAAAGCATTCAGGCCTGATCCTGTCAACATATAATTTTTCGGCTATGAGCACAAGCCTTGCTTCCTCGAAAGCCGGGACCCCGTCCAAATAAGTGACATGGAAATCCACATCGCCGATCTTGTCCCTGTCCCTGCCCGATACCGTTCCGAGAACTCCGAGCTGCTTTTTATATCCGTCAAAGAAGGACAGAGAAAAGCAGCCGTTCGCATCAACGAACTCCCTCGTATACCGCTGTGGCCTGATATAAACCGTTGCGACATTTTCTCCCCAAAGCACACCCATGCCGCCCCAACTGGCGGTCATCGTGTTGACCTTTTTCTCATCACCCGCTGTGATCAGCATCCATTCGTCTCCGATCGCCTTGAAAGGATTCAACTGTAATTGCTTTATGTCGATCTCACGAAATGCCATACACACAACTCCTCCCTCGTAAGTTTTGATCATATTCATGATCCAATTCTAGCAGATTGTCATTATCCTGTCCAGAATAATGAACTATAATATGGAAGTCATATGAAACATCCCTGTAATCTTTAAGATCACAGTGATCGGGAGTTCTGCCTGCATATGCCTTGCTGACATCCGCTCCTGCATACTGAGTATAAGGTGCAGGCTCACTCACATTTATACATATCAGAGCTTTCCCAATGTCTTATCTATACCTTTGCAAAGCCCGGACCGGAAAGAGGTCTGTCAGCTCTTTACCCACGCAAAAAGCTTCTTCAAGTGTTCGTCCACATACTTCTTGCATTCCTTCGCCACCTCGATGTGGAGATACTTCGTGTGGGCGGGTGGGTTCCTGAACTTATTCCTGACATCATACCTGACCATCTTTGTAAATTCCCCGTTATTAAGAGCATCTACCCCATCCGGATCACTCAGCAATTGTGAGATCGTATTATATAAAAGTGTGGTCAGCGTACTGTCCGGTCTGCCCCTTCCGCCTGAAGCAGGCGAAAGATTGGAGAAAAACTTCTCCAGCTCGCCAAGCATCAGACCCTCGGAGTTACCCGCGGCGATCTTCTCAAACTCGCCTATTATCCTGCTCCATCTCTTTATAACGGCATCCCTTTGATTCCGGGGGCACAGAGCAAGTACATTGTCATACTCGTCCCTGATCGATTTAAGAGATGATATCAACGGAAGCACGATCTTCTGGTTGAGCTCAAGCTCTATGATCCTGAAATAGGCAAGGGAAAGCATGCCTGCGTCTTTCCATCCATAGTCTTCCTCCAAGGCCTTACGATATTGCCATTCAGCAGATGTATAGGCAATTTTGCCGTTGGACGACAAACCTTGCTTTATGTGCACGTCGCTTATATAATCATCAAGCTTGCGTTCATCCATTCTGCCATTTCTGATAAGTAACTTCCGAAGCCCTTCACTGTGAGTTTCATCATTCCTGACCACGCTCTCAACATAAGCGGCCTCGATCAGGTCCCATGCCCTGTCATCCCTGTATAAAAGCAGGTTTTCGGCATTCGAAGCCACATTTTTTATAAACGCTTCAGTCTCACCGAGGCGTCGCTGCGCCGACATGAGTATGAAGTAATCCTCGAAAGACGGTGTATAGTTGCTCAGGAGAAGGGTCTGGATCGACCGGGAAATATCGGCCCTGGTCAGAGCATCACCCGCCAGGTTTTTCTCAAGCTCCGGATGTATGCGCAGGGCCAGCTCAACTCTTTGGAACCTTTCGGCAAGTTCATCCGGTATATCCCCCGTTTCCGAAACGTCACTGTAAAGTTCTATGTCCTCAAGCAGTTCGATCCTTTCCACTGCCAATCTCGCCGAATTCCTGACAAGGTCGCTTTGCGGCATTATACCCTTTGCGGCAACTATTTTTGATTGCACGCTTTCCGGGAATAGCATCATGAGCCCTTCCTTCAATTGGTCCGTGCTTTTCGAGTTGTAAATCAGCACCTGCAGAAGATAAAGCAGATAACCGGAATCGATTTTCAGTTTGTCTTCGTTTTTCAGGAATTCCACGAACTTGTCGAAATCACCTTTTATGGCGTAGCAGTAAAGGATCATGGCTGCAGCTGAGGGGTAATCAGGATTTCCCCTGGCAACTTTACCGGCAAAATATATCGCGTCGTCATAATCTTCATTGTTGAAATGGGCAAGGGCTTCGAAATAACTTGATTCGCCGGGATCCAGATTGGTAAGCCTCCCGAGAAGCTTGAACGCCACGCTCTTCTGTCTGAGCATTATGGCCTCAAGGAAGCGGTTTTTAAGCTGTATCCAGTCGAGGTTTTCAAGGTCCTCATCCAGACGGGTATCCCATGAGTCATTGAACATCTCTATCGTGGAACGCACAAAACGTTCTCCCAGATTAAGAACACTGTTTAACAGCAGCTTGTACTTCAGTATATCCTTGTTGCCGATGTTGAGCGCTTTATTTCTGAACTTCTTTTCATATTCCCTGTACAGAAGCAAAACATAGAGATCCGTCATGATGTCGCCCATCATGTCCCCTGTGTTATCCTTCACGTTTGTCAAAGCCTCAAAGCGGGGCTCAACTACATCCAAAGAACCTGCAGTTTTGTGATAGAGATATAGTCCAAAACGCGTATATTCAGGTATTCCTGTGTCTGTACATGAATCAAGCATATCCTCCAGTTCGCTGAATATGGACGCTCCTTTTGGCTGATGCCTGAAAATCTCATACATCAGATCAAGTGTTTTAGATGCGACCGAATCACCAAAAAGACCTTCCAGGTAGTCTGCGGTTGGACCGTTTGAATTGCCTGAATTGTTAGACCTGTTGCCGCTTTGGATTTTCGCCTTTCCCGGAACGCTTTTTTTCTTTTTCTTGTTCTTTTTGTTTTTTGGCATGTTGCTTGCTCCTCATCATAATATATCTGATCTATCCGGATAGCAATCTCAGGAAGCATAGCCATCTTTTTTCAGGCCTGCTATAAACCATAAGCAATGTTTGAATAGCGTTTCTAGAATTTTACTAACACTCCAACATAGTACACCATAATTTTGAGCGATACAAGAAAAGAAAAAGTAAAATCAGTCAATGTGCAGCAGCCGATATTAGAAAAAGCACCCGATTTGAAACAGGGTGCTTCCACTGGCTGCGGAGGAAGGATTTGAACCTTCGACCCTTTGGGTTATGAGTTCTAATATTTACGTTTTGCACCTTTTGGCCTTTTCAGATAACCTTGATTTTATAAGGATTTCTTGGGTTTGGTCTCTTATATTTTTTGATATTGATAAAGGACTTTCAATAACAATAGAGGACAAATAAAGGACAAAAATAAGCTTGCGAATACTCTGATTCGTGTTGTTCTGTATAATCTAGGAAGATTAGATAATTAATATATATAAGAGCATGCAAACCAAAAAAATACATAATGCACCATAATTTGACATAATATTCCCACAGTATTATAATGTTTTTACAAACATAACATGAACGGATGGGGAAATATCATGAGTCTCTTAAAAAGTTGAAGATTAAGAAAAAGGTTAATTCCCTGAGGTTTTGGTAAAAGCCAGAAACTAAGAACTAGTCAATTGACCTTGGATTGTTTAATAAGCTAAATAATAAACAAGGGAAAAATTTCGGTGTGTTAAGCAAGTTTAA
>ENA-OWOZ01000617-OWOZ01000617.1-bioreactor-metagenome-genome-assembly--contig:-NODE-617-length-42178-cov-109.470535_pt1 | contig 42178 bp, 44 predicted proteins | sample MGYA00238140_ERZ651804 | MGnify/ENA primary metagenome ERZ651804 (study PRJEB26910, sample SAMN07631232) | bioreactor metagenome | isolation source: Switchgrass digestor | place: USA: Dartmouth...
GGAATTTGGGGCATGACCCCGTGAGAAATGGGAGGGTTGTCACCGGAGAAAATGTGGATTCCATTGGCCGTAATACTAAAAGAAGTACGCAGCTTAAAAGGGATACACATCGCAATCCATATTTATGTATTTATGTAAAACCTGCTCATGTAGCTTGTTTTGAAGAAATTGAAAATCTAAGATAATGCGAGATAATGAAAGAAAATTAGAGATTATAGAGGGAGGGTATAAATATGGCAAAATCTTTCAAACAGATGCATTTAAGGTTAGATGATTCTACACAAGAGCAAATAAAAAAACTTGCGAAAAAATCAGGTATAAGTGAAGCGGAAGCAACAAGGAGACTTATTAAAAAGGGACTGGCTATTGAATGGGCAGATGAAAATATAGATTTCTTGACAAAGATAATTAGAGATCAACTAGAAATTGTTCTCAAACCGTCTGTAGAAAGGATATGCAGCCTTGCATCAAAAACCGGTCATATGTCTGCAACTGCTGCTTTTCTTAATGTTCAAGCCTTAATGGATTTAGTACCGGTAGAAAGGCGTAAGGACGTTAGGCCGATGTATGAAAATGCAAGAAAAAAAGCCGTTGAATATATGAGAACACCAACAAATGAATGGGATGAAAGGAAGAATTATGAGTAAGGTTATATTCAAGCTTACATTCAAACACCCTAATTTTAAAAGTACTAAATCTAAAAATGTTGCACATTTAAAGTATATAGCGACCAGGCCGGGAGTTGACAAGACTGTTACGGAATCGGATCTAATTAAAGAGCTAGAGAAAGGTATTGAAGCTATTAGGGAAACGCAAACAATCTTACATGATGATGAAAGCAATAATGATAAGTACCTGAAATATATAGATGAAAGACCAAAATCTCATGGGTTATTCGGCCAGGAAGGAGCGGAAGACATTAATAAAGTACAAGAGGAACTATCTAAGTGTGATAGTTTTGTTTGGAGAGGTATCATATCACTTAGAGAAGAAGATGCTAAGGCACTTGGCTATTTGTCAAAGGATAAATGGCAGGATTTTTTAAGAAAAAAGATGCCGGATGTAACTAATGAGATGGGCATAAGAATGACAAATGCCCGGTGGGTTGCTGCTGTCCATATGGAAAAGGGACACCCTCATGTGCATTTTATGCTTTGGGAGAAGGTGCCGGAGAAAATAATAGGTACCGTAAGCAAAAATACTCTTAACAAGATACGTAAAAACTTGACTGATGAAGTTTTCGAGGATGAACGTCTTAATATCATAAATGAAAAGAACGCAATGCGTGACTTAATAAAGGAACTTGCGAAAGATGATATAGGTAAAGCTGTAAGAATTATTAAAGATGTCGGCCAAAATAGTGTTGAAATTCGTTCAATAGCAAAAGAAACAAACCAGGAGGGAGTTGCTCCTAAATTATACGGTGAAGAAGAGAACGATCTTATAAATAAAATCCGGAATCTTTCAGGTATGATGCCGGGTAAAGGTAGGGTTATGCTTAAATTCATGCCGGAGGATGTAAAAAAAGAAGTAAGAGATATTGCTGATTATATTTTGAGTAAGCCTGATTTTGCAGCATCACTTGAAAAAAATCTTAAAGCTGCTGAAGAACTTGCAAGAATGTATACAAACAAAGAAGAGGATATAAAAGCAGCAAGAGACAATTCTTATAATGATATAAGGGACCGTGTATGTCAGATTATTTTAAAAGGTGCTGCTGAGAGTCTTAGAGAAAACAATATTTATGTTGATAATGATTTATCCAAAAATTTTGTTGAATTTATTAAAAATTTAAATAATAAAATTAATGACATGCCTGAAAAAATAGCCGTACTTAATAAAATGGCTATGTCATTATATGAAACTAACCATACGTATGAGAAAATAATAAATGTCTTGTCTGATTTTTCAGAGAAACAGGGATTAAATTTAAAGCAAGAAGATATTTTTAATATTGTTAAAAATGTTAAAGATATCGGAGCTACTTCCCAGGATGATATTTTTTCATCTCCTAAAAAAATCAATTTTATAATGTCTAATCTTAAATTGTGTGGCTATACGGAAAAAGAAGCTTATGAGAAAATCAAGGATGCGATACGAAAAGAGACTAATGAGTTTGAAAATTATATTAAAAATTTACATAGAGACGGCTTTTTTGATTATGATAATGGATCCTATAAACTGACTTCTAAAGGTATTGAAGAATTTTTAAACACTAAAACTTTTGATAAAATTCAAAAGTCCATATTAAAGCAGCTAGAAGGTGGTCAGAGGACTCTTTCAGAGCTTATTGACAATAAAGATGTTTATAACAACCTAATCAAAAAAGATCCTGAAGAATTTAAAGTCGGCAAGTTTGATCTTAAAATCAAGGATTTGTTTGGTGATGATAATAAGATAACGTTAAAAGAAATTGAAGAGGCTGTTTATAAAAAATATAATGACGCTGACATTGATAAAATTGAAAAGGAATATAATATCTATCTTAAAAGGATAGAAAAGCTCTGTCTTAATGGATACATAGAAATTGATAAAAATACCAGTACTTATTCATTTACCCAGGAAGGGTTAAATGCTCTTAAAAATTTAAATGAACGCATGGAAATCTCTAAATTTGATGCTAATGTAGTATTAAAGTATATAGATAATGTAGAAAACGGGGTTTTAAATGATGTTAAATTGAAAGAGATGGTTTATTGTGACATTGCAAATAAAAAGGCTGATTCATATTATGAGAAATTTATAGATGTAATAGAATCTAAGGAATATAGTGATTATATCAATGTTGATAATAACGGCAATGTAACAATTACTGATGAAGGCAATAAGTTATCTTTTGAGCTGCAAAAGGTTATTAAATACTTTAATAATTCAAACGGCCAACTTACTGATGAAAAATTAAAGGAACTTATTAATAAAGAGTGTAGGGATCCATTTTTATCTGATAAAAAATTCAAGCAAGTATTGTCTGACATACATGAGCTTATAGATAAAGATTATATTGTGAGGCTTAAAAATGGTTCGTATTTAATTGATAATTCATTACAAGATATTTGTAACTTGTCATATCATGTTTATAAAGAAGGCGGTTCTATCCGGAAAGATGAACTCAGGGAGGTACTTTATAAAAATATACATAACGAAGATGCAGAGAATCATTATAAATATATAATCAGAAGGCTTGAATTCCTTAAAAAAGAAGGTATTGTTAGCGGTGATAAAGGAGAATACAAGATAACAAGTTATGGAGCTGTAAAGAGAGATGAAATACTTACACCGCAAATAAAATACCTCTGGAAAGAATTGCAGTTTTTAATAAAATTAGGTCTTGTAAAGGAGATAGAAAAAGGTACCTTTGTGACTACTGATAAATACAAAGGCATTCCAAGAACTAATCCTGTAACTAATAGTGAATTTAATCAGACATTAAAATTTAATCAGACATTAAATAAATTAATAATTTCATCATATGGTAATATAGACATAAACAAGCTTGAGAGAGCGAGTCAGAGAATTGCTGCCAACAAATATATTAATGGTGAATATGAAAAGTTGCCTGTCAATTACGAAAAATTACGTGAATCGTGCGGCGTTGAGGATACTGTTAAAAAAACTCTTAAGAATATTTCTACAGCTCTTTTGGTTTCTGGTGTAGAAATAAACGAAGTTAAGCAAATAATGCTTAGTTGGAATGATAGAAGTTTATCTAATTTGGATCCGGATATGATTGTAAAGGACATTAATGAGACTGCTCAAAAAGTTGAGGATGATAGGAAATTTGGCCGTGTTACGGTCATATCAAAAAGTGACTGGGATCGAATGTTTAAGGATTTAGGTGTAGACGCTCTTCAGTGGATTTATAAAAGTCTAAATTGGAAGGAGTTTAATTCTTCCGGCATGGGTTTGTATTCGATAATAAATAGTATCTGGAAAAGTACCTGGTCTGAATTGGAGAGAGAAAGATTACAAACTGAGGCACAAGCTGAGGCCATGAAGAGGAATATGAGCAGACAAAGAGCTAGTGAGAACAAGTCGGCCAGGAAAGAAATTGCAAAGAAATTAAAAGATAAAGGGTCCTTCAGTAGTGAAATTGAGCAATAAGGTAATGGTTCTTATGTAATAAATAGTATATAATGTTAATAATGCAGAATTAATAATTGCAAAATATCTAGTTGTTGAAAAGATCCAGTAATAGACGTTGATAAATATTTATGTTTTTGTGTTAATATTTATTGACGTCTATTTTTTTATATGATATAGTTATAAATAAATAAATATTTATTTATAGTTTTTTTTATGTTAGAATGTAAAGGAGTTGATAGAGAAAAAAGGAGGATGAAAATGTCAAAGTCAAATAATAAGAGGGTAACTTTTACTACAAGTTTAAATCCGGATCTAATAAAGGAGCTAAAGATTTACTGTGTTATGCATGAAACTAACATGAATGAAGTGATTGAAGGTTTGATTGAAGAACTTCTCAAAAAAGAAAAAGAAGGTGGCGAAGTTGGGTATCCAGATAAATGAAAACAAATTGTCGCCTGAAGCGAAAAAGGCATTGCAAAATGCCAAAAGTAAAAGCCAGTTTATGCGTGATGCAATAGAATTTTACGTAAGACATATGGAAAGAAGCTGTACAGATGGCAGCTTAGACGACTTAAAAGGTGATATTAAAGACATTAAAAGTATGTTAACTAAAATATGTAAGATTAATTCAGCAGACATGTTGCCTTTTGATGCTAAAGTAGTTACAAATAACAATGCAGACAAAGAAAAAGTACAGCTATTGAAACAACCTTCTGTTTCTGAAGAAAAACCAAAAGTTGTTTCAATAAATGAGCCTAAGCCTAGTAATTATCCAAAGGATGAAAATAAGGATACTCAGCAGGAACTAAGTGAAGGTGAAAAAAGTGAAATAGAAAAGCTTCTTGATGCTTCAATAGATTCACTATTATAACCGGTATTCCAACCGGTTGGAAACTTTAAATAAGAATTGGAGGTAGAAGAAATGAGAATTGCTGTAGATGTAGGATTTGGATTCATAAAAGCTATGAATGAAAGAGGGGAAAAGGCATACTTTCCTTCATTAGCAATGAAAAGAAGTGAAACGACATTAAAAGGAATAGTTGGTGGAGCTGATGACGATTATTCAATTATCTACTGGGAAGAAAGCGAATCGGGAAGAGTAAATGAAAAAAAGTGTTATGTAGGGGATTCAGCTCTAACCAATGGCGGAAGCAGGAAATGGGAGGATAAAAACGATTTTAACGTAGATGATATGAAGGTGTTTATATCTACTTCGGTTGGCCTTTTAAACCCTGATAATGAATCAGTTGATCTGTGCGTTGGTTTGCCTTTAAGCTATTATTTAATTAAGAAAGATGAACTTGTAAATGTTCTTCAGTCTCTGGATGCTAAAATATCAATTTCAGGTATTCCCGGAGTAAGGAGTATTAAATTTAATAGTTTATTTGTATTCCCTCAAGGTGCCGGAGCTTATTTTGCAGCGGTATTTGATAGAGAGGGAAAAATTAAAGATTATAACTTAGCAACATCTTCAGTTGGTGTTATAGATATTGGGTATCGTACTGTTGATTTCCTGGTGATGGGTAAAGGACGTAAAGGTATTAATATAATAGATTCTCTTTCAGGATCACTGGAAGAGGACGGCATGAATAAAGCATTTCAACAAATTGAAAAAACAATGTCTGAAAAAGTTGGCCGTGAAATAGGACTGACGGAAATAGAGAAGGCGTTGCTATGGTTTGGAGGCAAGCTTGATTATAGGCGTGAAACTTATAATTTGTTGGACATTGAAGAGCAAGCTTATAAAGATTTAGCTGAACAAATTTCATCGAAGATAAAAATTAAATGGGGCTTAGAAGGCGATCTCTTAGGAACCATACTTATAACAGGTGGCGGTGGCAGTAGTCTATATCCTTTTCTTAAGGAAAAATTTGAACAGTCAGAGCTTCAGCAAGACGCTGTATTTGCTAATTGTGAAGGCTATCTTGGAGCACAGGCAAGAAAAATAAAAAAGTGAGGTCGAGGTTAGAGTTATGAAAAAACCAACTAAAGCACGTTTAATTTCGATCAGTTTAATAGTTCTCTTAGACATTATTCTATTGCCATGGATCCTTAAATTCCCTTCTTTATTAAAAGACAGTGGTAATATTAATGTTGCTTATCAGCAATGGCTTAAGTGTGGAATAGCAGGAGCCTATAAAAGCTTTTTAAGTGATAAGAAGTTTTTAATGCTTTTTTTGGTTATGCAGCTACCGGTTATAACATTTATTATCTACGTTGCATGGAACGTAGATAAATTCAAAAAGAAAAACAGAGTAAAAGATGGTATTGGCGGACCGGAACCGGCAGGGGACGGTCAGCACGGTACCAGTAGGTGGCAGAATGAAAAAGAGATGGATAAAACAGCTACTGTTTGGTATACGAATACTGATCTTAAAGCCGGTGGAATTATTTATGGAATGAAAAAAATCAATTCTGATAAAGAAAAAATATGGATTAATACTGATGACGTACACACCTTAATCATAGGTGCGACACGTTCCGGAAAATCAAGAAAAATTATACTACCTAGTATATGGGAAATTGCAAAATGCGGAGAAAGCATGATTCTAGGCGACCCAAAAGGTGAGTTATATATATCATCAAAAGAATATCTTGAAAAAATGGGCTATAAGGTTATAGTCCTTAACTTCAGGGAACCGGCTAAAGGCAATCAGTGGAATATGCTAGAAATGGTGAATAGAGCCGTTGATGAAGGGGATGTTCCAAAGGCAACGGAGATGGCATGGGATATAGCAAATGCAATATCACACCAAAAGCCATCTACGAGCAGTGAGCCTATATGGGAAAACGGAGAAGAATCAACGATTGCTGCATTAATTCTTTTAACTGTTTTAAATTCTGAGTTTAGATTTCAAAAACATATGACAACAGCTTACTACTTATTAGCTGAGTATGGGCAACCATTAGACGATGAAAGCGTACCTCTTATGGATTATATCAGAAACTTACCGGTACGGCATCCGGCCAAAAGTGCCTTCGCTACTGCCAGTATTGCCCCTTATAAGACAAGGGCCTCATTCTTTACTCAAGCTCTAGCTGATTTGAGGCTGTTTAGTGATCCAAACATATCTGATATGACTTCTTTTCAAGATCACGAATTTGAAAGCATAGGAATTGATAAAACAGCAGTATTCCTTATTATACCGGATGAAAAATCAACAAGAAATGTATTGGCAACTCTTTATATTAACCAAGTATATCAAGCTCTTGTTGAACTTGCTAATAAACGTGGGGGCAGAATTCCAAGGCGTGTTAACTTTATACTTGATGAATTCGGAAATTTACCACCAATTCCCGATTTTGATAAAAAGATAACCGTTGCCGGTGGCCGTGGAATGAGGTTTACAATAGCAGTCCAGGATGTGGCACAGCTTAAAAAGCTTTATGATAAGAATTCTCAGACAATTACAGGTAACTGCCATAACTGGATTTATATAAAGACAGCCGATGTTGAAACTGCAAAGCTTATATCAGAGAAAACAGGAAAGTATACAGTAGAAACAGATAATACGAGCAGTTCAGTACAATCCAAAGGTCATTCTAGGAGTTATGGAGTATCGTTGACAGGCAGATCTCTTTTGTTACCGGATGAAGTCTTGCGATGGGATAATAATAACAGCCTTGTAATGCCTATAAGTTATTTTCCGGCAAGATATCCTCTTCCGGATCTATCAGAATATAAGGCTAACAAAGAGTTTGGCTTTAGAGATGATAGAGAATACAATAGACAACTAATTGAAGAACGCTGGAATAACGTAATAACTAGAGAAATTCAGGAAGTAACAATATGGCTTCCTGATCTTGAGGAAGGAGGGAAAATAGAAGTAAGAAAAGAACCGGCTAAATCACCGACAGAAGCCAAAATAGAAAAGCCGGTTGAGACGGTTGAAGAAAGTGTGCCGGTTGGAGATGATATAAAACCGGCGACAGCTGAGGATATTAACTTAGACAAAATTCTTTCGTCTGTTGTTAATGAAACTCAAAATAATAATGATGAAGATGACGATCTAGATTTCTTGTAATTGGAGGGATGAATATGAAATTCAGCAAAAGTTTATTAAATAATGGGTATGTGCGTGAGAGAATATTTGAAAACGGAATTAACAAGACGAGAAAAATTCTACATTATGTATTCGGTGATATTTATGGGGTAAAAGAAGTGGTTTCTCACGAAAATTTTTCTTATAAAGCCGAGTTTGTTTTTTCTGATAGGCCTATTACTGCATTGTACCGGTTAGATCAGGAAGATGATGAAATAGTAAAGGAGTTAATTGAAATTTGTGAAGTTGAAGAAAAAAATGTTTGTATTACACCAGATCAGGAAGTTGTTATAAATGATTTTTGGGATGTTGTGAAGAAGGTCCAGGATTATTTGGAAAATGAATTTGAAATTGATTTTACTCCATTGGATCCGGCAGAAAAGGATGAAAAAATAAAAGATATCAAACATGATGAAAACAATAAGACATGGCAGGTTACTTTCACACAGGATCATCAAGAAGGATACTTTATAGCAACTTATAAGGATAAGTGTCTTAGAATAACTCATTATAAAAAACACAACATCCTGCTTGATTAAATTTCTATAAGAAAGGGGGTCTAAAGCGTGTACAATATCAAAGAAATTAAAGCAATACCTATAGAAGATGTGGCAAGACATTACGGAATAAAGCTTGAGAAGAAACATAACAGACTTTGGGGCAAACTTCGCAATGAAAAAGATGCATCTTTCTCCATCAATCTTGAAAAAAATCTTTGGTATGATTTTGGTTTAGGTAAAGGTGGAAGTGTAATTGATTTTGTTGCTGAGATTGAGAGAATAACAGCAAAGGAAGCCATTAACAAGCTAGCTGAAATGTACAACATAGAAAACAGCGTTAAAAAAGGTTGGCAACCGTTAACGGATAGCCAATACAGAGAATTGGGAGTGCAGCCGGAAAGGGCAACAATGAATTTTAACTTTGATTTAAATGTACATACTCCGGAGCAGCTACAAAGATGGAGCGAAAAATACGGAATGCATGTAAAGGATCTGGCAGAAAAGATGCCGGATGTTTACAACAAATTAATTTTTAAAGTAGCAATGGAGAATATAGAAACCCTTAAAAACTCATATTTTACTAAAATCAGATTGGCTAATGATCAAACAATAAACGAAGCACAAAGGCAAACTCATATTGAATGGGCTAAAGCTGATGCAAAGGAAATTAATCGTAAGATTGACTTGCTTCAACTTGCGATTAAAAACAATGTGAGCCTTTCTAATCTAAAAGTTGATCCGGAAAAAGACATGTCGATTTTTAGTGCAAAAGAAATGTCTCAGGATGAAGCAATAAGAAATAAAGTTGTGCAGGTTTATGAAAGAATGTTTAATATGCCACAGGCTAAATATCTTACAATTGAAAATGCTAAGGCTATAGAAACGATAAACAGATCAGTCCTTGATGATAAGAATAAATATCTGTCATTTAAAGAGCTGAAAGATCTTTATGTTATGTTGGGTAACAAGATACAGGAACTTAATAACGAGTATAACAAATACGGTGTTGCGATTGAAAACATGGCAAAGAACCAATTTGATTACGACACAATACAACATGTCGCTCAAGATGCAGAAAACATTTATAAAAACCTATCTGAAGTTAAAAAGCTATTCAATTTATGCAGTAATGCTGTTGATGGGTTTAAATCTGCCTATCTTCAGTATAAAAATGACTTAGCAAAACAAGACGTTAATGCACAAGAAAAAATAAAAAATAATAGTAAAGAATTTGTAAGATAGCTTGATAAATATTGATAAAAGTGGTAATATAAATACAGGTAAATTCATTGTTTACTTGCGTTTATTCTGAATAATTAAAGGGAGGTCATAAAATGAAAAAAAACAAAAATCTTAACAAAAAACTCTTTATCTTATCCTTTTTAACTTTGGTGTTTACAGCTGCATTTTGTACGACTGTTTTTGCTAATCCACCTGGGTTAACCGGATCAGAACCAAAGTTGATATCCGGAACGTTTAATTTACTCAAAGCAGCTACTGGTTGGCTTACCGTATTAATACCTCCGGGTGCCGGTCTTTTCCTTGGATTTCATGCTTGGCAAAAATCAATGACAGATGACCAGTCTGTTATTGCTGAAAAGAATAAGCTCATGAAGAATGTGCTAATTGGAGCAGCAATTGCAGAGACGGCAAGCAGCATGGCGTGGGTTGTTTTACAATTTTATGTTTAGTCTTAAAAAGTCTTATAAATCTAACAAATAGACGCTTTAAGCGTCTTATTTGTTAGAAAGGGGGTCAATATTACATCATGTTTAATTTTATAGATCTGAGTAAATTACTAGACATAGCAATAGCAGCTTTTTTAAGTGATTTAATAGATGATTTAATCAGCTATTTTTCAAATATACTTGTTGATATTATGGGCTTGTCTCAAAATATCTTCAATATGCCTATTGTGCAGAATGGGATCAAGTATTCACAGACATTAGCTTTCACCATACTTGTAATTAAGGTTATCAACGAGGCATACCAAACTTATATCCTTTATCAAAACGGAGATCCTGATGCTGATCCTACCGGACTATTGGTCAGAACGGCTCAAGCTGTCGCTGTTATTACTGTACTGCCATGGATAGTTAGTCAGCTCTTTATGTTCGGTACTAAAGTAGCAACTGATGTAGCTAATTTGAGTTCAGGTAGAATGAGTTATCTTGACTGGCAATATATTAAAATTTGGCTTAATCCTATTATGGGGCTCTCTTTCGGTCCTATATTCTGTATTATTATCGTGATAATGTTACTTATTGTGGCTTTTCAGGCTACAATAAGGGGGGCAGAGCTTGCGTTAATGTCCGTTCTTGGACCTATTATGGCTTTAAATATTACTGCTAATAATCGTGGTATTTGGAGCTCATGGTTTAGGCAGGTTGTTATAATATGCACATCTCAAGCTATACAGATTTTTATGCTTGCAGGAGCAATGTCGCTCATTTCTAGCCAATCTATATCAAATAAAGGTTTGCTGTTTTTCTATGGTTGGTTATGGGTGGCCATTAAGAGCCCAAAGTACGTACAACAGTTTGCATACAGTACCGGCTTTACAAAAACTTTAGGCGGTACAGTTAAAAATGTTGGTTCAACTGCTGCAATGCTAATTAGAAGATAAAAGGAGGGACATCTAATTGGAGGCTATTAGTTATTTGTCCAGTTGGGTTAGTTGGTTATTATTGCTTGTTCCTGTAGGGGCAGGTCTGACAATAACATACTTTGCGGTGTGTAAAGCATTCTCAGGAGACACAGGTAAAATTGCAGAGTATAACAATAAAATTAAAAACACAATTAAAGCAGCCATAATAATGGAAACAATCAGTGGTTTTATTACGATAATAAAAAATTTTTATACGTAAGGAGGAATGGCAGCTATGGATGAACGTGATATAAATTCAGCGTATTACTTAGTACCGGCTAACGTTTCTACCAGGTTTGAATTCTTTGAAGGATTTGGATGGCCTGAATTAAAAGTTGTTACAATTGCATTGGCTATAGGTGCATTGATATTTTTTTTAACAGGAATGATTGTAAAAACTGAAACAATAAGAAAAGAAGATTTGACAATGGAGCAGAGAATGACTCTCAATGTCTATGATGATAGTGAATTTGTTACTTTTGAAAAAGAGGTACTTTCAACACCAATAAGGCTTTTGTTTGTAGTTATACCTACTGCTGCTGCATACTTTGCCGTTAAACGTGATCCGTCAACGAAGTTGAGCTTAGTTAAAATGTTTAAGTTTTCAAGGGAATATCAAAAAAGTCAAAAAAGATATCTATACAAATATGGATCAGGAAGTGAGGGTTAATTATGAAAAAAGATAAAAAATCGGCAGAAGAATTGAAACAACAACAAAGAGTTAGAACAGCTCAGCAATGGCTGCCTATTACTGATATTAATAGGGGTATAGCATACCGGAGGGACGGTTATCTTGTAGGTATGTTAAGGGTTCAGCCTCTTAATCTCGAGTTATTATCTGAGGCCGAAAAGAAAAGAAAAATTGATGCACTCGCTGAAGAGCTTAATGGTGAAACTGAAGAGCTGCAAATATTTTGTATTGGTAGACCTGTAGATCTTAATGCTTATATTGATTGGCTTCAAGATAAGGCTAAAATGGAGCAGGACTTTACCAGGAAAAGAATTCTCAAAAACTTTATACAACACGCTTCAAGAGTTGCTACTAGCGGTGAAATAATCGAGAGAAGGTTTTATGTCATTGCAACTAAGAAGGCTGGCAATAGGGCAGAACAAGACTTGATTAGTAGGTTGCAGGATTTGAAAACAAAGTTATTTTCAGCAGAACTTGCAGCAGAAATATGTGACGATGATGAAATAATGGACGTTTTTTCATTGTTTGCTAATCCATCTTATGCAAGTGTAGAAAAAGCTACTACAGATATATACTTGCCTTCTCAGTTGGATATATAAGAATAGGAGGGGTCAGAATGGCTAAAAAAAATGATATACCGGTTAATACACATATTATAGATGCGATATGTCCGATGGCTATTGAATTTGGACCATCCCAATTTTGGTTTGGTGAAAACATTGCTAAAGTAATTACCGTAACTAACTACCCTTCAATGGTTAAGATTGGATGGCTTTCACGTATAGCAAATATGGAAGGTGTTACATGTTCTATACATTTAACTCCGACAAATTCAGCAAAGCTCATAGAGAACATATCTAAAAGCGTTGCTGAACTTGCAGGAAGGATTAATGCAGGTGGTAAAGCTATCACTATACAGAGAGCAGAGCAGCAATATAATGATGCAATGAAACTTCTCCAAATGATCGACCAGGAGCAACAAAACGTTTTTTATCTTACTATAGTTATTATGGTCTTTGCAAGGGATCAGGAGACTTTAGACAAAAAAACTAAAAAGGTTATTAGTGCTTTAGCAGGATCTAGTATGAGAGGCAGGTCAATAATATTCAAACAGGAAGATTCTCTCCTTGCGGTCAGTCCATATGGTTGCTGTCCACAATCTGTAAAAGATGTTGCAGACAGAAACATGCCTGTTTCGACTGTCGCCGGTAGCTTTCCGTTTTCGGTATCTAGTCTTAATGATGGAAAAGGTTTTATCTTTGGTACAGATTCGACCGGAGGAATTATACTGGTTGATACCTGGAAACGTGGTGGGGACAGAACTAATTCAAACTGGACTATATTAGGTGAACCCGGTACCGGTAAATCTACCAGTGTAAAACATATTATTACTAACGAATGGAGCCAAGGCACAAAAATTATAATCATTGATCCGGAGAGAGAATATAAGGATTTATGCTTAAATCTAGGCGGTCAATGGATAAACTGCGGAGGCGGTACTGGTGGCCGTATTAATCCTCTACAAGTGAAGGATGTTCCTTTGGAGGAAGATGATGAAGATAGACTTTACAGGAATGAAGGTAGAGGTATTGGAGCTTTAGCATTACATTTCCAAACCTTACGAACATTCTTTAAATTATATCTTAAAACTATTGATGAAATAGATATAGCCATCCTTGAGGAAATACTTGAAGAACTTTATAGATCAAGGGGTATTGATTGGGATACTGATACTTCAAAGATACCTAATGACCAGTATCCAACAATGGAGGACTTATATAAATTAGTGATTAAAAAAGCAGAAGAAGATCAAATAAATAAAGCTGAAAGGCTTAACAAATTAGCGATATTGCTTAGACGTTGTGCATTGGGAGCTGATGCATCAATGTTTAATGGTCACACAACGATTGTAGCTCAATCTGACTTTATAGTGCTAGATACATATGATCTTCAAGAAGCTGATGACACCATAAAGAGATCACAGTATTTCAATACTCTAACTTGGGCATGGCATCAAATAGCGAAGGATAGAAGCGAAAATGTATTGCTTGGTGTCGATGAAGCTTATCTTATTATAGACCCGGAGGTACCACAAGCTATACAATATCTCAGAAATATATCTAAGAGAGTTAGAAAGTATAGCGGTGGCTTGGTAGTTATTTCACATTCGGCGGTAGATTTTCTTGATCCGGCGGTTAAAAGGTTCGGTCAGGCACTGTTAGATAATGCTTGCTTTAAATTCTTTATGGGTACCGATGGTAAAAACCTTAAAGAATTATCTGAATTAATGGATTTAACTGAAAGCGAGCAGGAGTTATTGGCTAAGAAGAAAAGGAAGAATGGCTTGCTTATTGCAGGTTCTAAACGTATACATGCAATTGTTGAAGTTGCAGACTTTGAATTACAACTCTTTGGTAGTGCCGGTGGTCGCTGATTGGGAGGTGAGATTATATGGCAGATCCAGTTACATTGGGTGTTATTGCTAAAGAAGCAGGGAAAAAAATTGTAGTAGACATTTTAACAGAGCCTGAAAAAATAATGAAATATGTTTTAGCGTTTATTGGTACTATTTTAGGGTTGTTGTTATTTATATTTTTGCCAATTATTATTGTTGTGAGCATTCCTATTATTCTAATCAATAACGCCGGTTTGTCTCCGGATTTGACAGAAAAACAGCTTGATACTATAGCAATGTATCAAGCTGCACCGGTTCAAATAAATAATGAAATTACGGAATGGGTTAATAATCAAAAAACAGGTGCTGATAAATATGTTACCAATATTGAATACAATTTAACCTGGCAAATGATTATGGCGGTAGATTCTGTATTGCTTAGTCAGGATTTTACTAAGGCTAATAAAAAAGATATTATTAGTCTAGGTAATAAGTTTATTTCAAAAAACGTCAGTACCAGTACTTATACAGTTACTGAAACATATACGGAAACAATACTAGATATATATGGTGTTCCGCAAACAGTTGTAAAAACACGCACAGTAACAAAAAAGAAAAAGACAATATCGGTAAAAACAAAAGATATAGAGGAAGTGCTTAAAGATCTTAACTTATCTGAAGAGCAGAAAAGCATTGCAGAGAATATATACAAAACATTAATGGTAGACTTAGAAAATAGTTTTAATAAATATGATTTAGACGTTAAAGGTTTAAAGGAGTACCCTCCTGGCAGTGCTCAGGTACCTTATTTCAGTCAATATGATGTACGTTGGGCTAATTATAGTTACGGTAAAACAGGTACTATTGGTTCAAGCGGATGCGGACCAACATGTTTAGCAATGGTAGTAGCTGGTCTTACCGGAAGGCCTGATATTAATCCCAAAACTGTAGCCGATTGGTCATATATTAACGGTCATAGGTGTGAAGGATCCGGTAGTTATTGGAGTCTTATGACTGCCGGTGGGAAATATTACGGGTTGAATGTTGAGGCTGTAAGCAGGAAAAACCCTAAAAGGATAGTTGAAGCTTTAAGTAAGGGTTATCCTGTCATTGTAAGTATGGGACCCGGTCATTTTACGAAGGGTGGACATTTTATATTACTCCGGGGATTAAATGAAGATGGTAAAATATTAGTTTACGATCCGGCTTCGGTGTCAAGAAGTGAGCAGCCATGGGATATTAGTATTATAATGAGTGAAAGTAGTACATTGGCAGGAGCTGATGGGTGTCCTTTTTGGATCTTTACAAATAAGGGGGTTATATTTTGAAGATGCATATTATAGCTCTAGTGCTTATACTTTTGGTTTGTGGTCTTGGTATAACTGTACCTTATTTTATCAAGGCTAATAATGAAAAAAAGTTAGTTATGGAGCAAAAAACAAAAGAAGAAATGGTCCTTATGGAAAGTTCAAATAAGGATACCATTATTGAGCCTGAAAATATCAATGTAGAGCTTGAAGATTATAATAAAGAACAGATATATTTTATTGGTATTGAAGTCTTGTATGATTATTTTACTATTAATCAGGTTGATGATATCCGTCAGCGTATAGAATTTTTTATAAACTATAATATTGATGAAGATATCAAAGAGGCATTTATAAACAAGGATAGCATAACATCTGAAGATGATAATATTATTTTTAGCGTAAAGGCCGGTAGTAATGATTTTGAAGTAATAGTTTTAAGAAGTGAATCCTCTATAGAAGTTAATATAATTCAATAATACACAAAGAAAGGGTGTTATGATGGATGAAATAAAGCGTACTAAAAACATGAATGTAAAATGGACAGATGAAGAATATGATATGTTACAGAAAATTGCTAAGGACTTAGGAGGGATGACACTCTCTTCCTTGGTTCGAATTGTTCTTCTTGAAAGATTAGAGAAAGTAAAAAAAACAGGCAATCCAAGAGACTTTATTGAACCTTAAAAGGAGGAATCAGTTTTGTTTGCGGTTATCACAAACCCTAATTTTTTTAATGAAATAGAACAAGCAATAAACTCAAAGGGAAGTAATATTCTTTACAAAAGAGTTGATAATGATGTAGACATTTTAGAAGAAATAGAGAAACTAAATAGGATACCTATTCATATCCTTATAATTGATATAACCTGTATTGAAGATAAAAAGAAAATACCACAGGCAGTACGCCGATTCCGGATCAGAAATAGCAATGCAAGAATTATAATTATTGCTCCAAATTTTCAGCCGGGGAACGAAATCTTGTCTATGCTAGTGACAATGGGCGTATATGACATAATAAATCCTATATCTGAAAAGACTGAAGATATGGTTATTTTACCGTCTTTACTAGATCACATTGATAATCCGGCAACATATGCAAAAGCCGTTAAATGGGATGTGAGTGCAAATGAATTTACAGAAAGAACTAAAGATAATGAAAAGGTGATTGTAGAAAAAACCAGGACCGTAACTATTGAAAAAGATAGGATAATAGGGACAGTAGTAATTGCTGTTTCTGGTACTATGCACCGGATAGGTACTACCCATACGGTTATATCCCTGGGCAAATTTCTTAAAGATTTAAAATACAAGGTTGCTTTGGTAGAGCTCCATAAGAGCCAGGGCTTTAACTTCATAAAAAACTCATACACGGATGTTATTGATAAAGGTAATATGTTTACCCTTGATGATATCGATTATTTTCCGTATAGCCCACAATTAAGCGTCCTGGATGTTTTACAGGAAGATTATAATTATATTGTGATTGATATGGGTATTTACAATGAATGTAATATTGTCGAATTTAAGAGGGCGAATGAAAGAATTATTGTAAGCGGTATTAAGGATTGGGAGTTAACAGAACTTGAACTAATTCTAAGGACCGGTGATAAAATATTATATAAGAATAAGTATCTTTTTAATTTTGCAGATAAATTGACTTTTAATTTTATAAAGTCTAATATGGATAATCTTCCTTGCTTCTTAGCACCAATGAATCCGCAGCCATTTCACAAGAACAAAGAGTGTAACGAGTTATTTAAAGTCGTGTTAAAGGATGTTTTGCCAAAAATCGAGCAGAAGGATAATGCCAACATCTTTAAGAAATTGTCTAGCATTTTGCCATTAAACTTAAAGAAAAAAGGAGATGGTGGCATTGAAACATAAACCTGTACTTATGGCTAAAATTCAACTTGAGCTAAAAGAGGCCAGAAAAATTCAACTAAATTCCGAACAGGATCGAGATATTGCTGATTTAACTCCTGTACCATCCATAACGGACGAAGATAAGGATCCGGATTTAATTAATAATGACAATGAAAGCAGCTCATTTCTTTTTACTTTAGCTCAGGGTTTTTTTATGTTTATAAAAAATCTTTTCACGAAAAACTTTTATGTATTGATAATTTTATATTTTACTTTAAGATGGCTTGGCTTAGACTTGTATCCACCTTTTGGTGACTTTATTATTAGGATTGTATCTAAAACATGGTTACTGATTCAAAATTATTTAAAAGAGTTTTTGTAATAAAGGAGCATTCCTGTAAAGAAAATAAATGAACTTTGAAAAAATAGATGCCACACTGTAAAATTTGAATTGTGAGTTGCCAGACAAGTAACCACAAATCAAATAACACAGGAGGCATCATATATGAAGCGTACACAAAATGAGAAGATTTTGCAAATCAAAAATGAAACATTAGTGGTAGGAATCGACATTGGAAAGGAAACGCACTACGCAAGAGCCTTTGATTTCAGGGGAATCGAACTATCAAAACTCCTTCGTTTCAGCAACACAAATCAAGGTTATGAAGCACTTGAGAACTGGATGCAGGAAATAATGAAGGAGAAAGGAAAAACAGAGGCAACAGTAGGTTTTGAGCCTACAGGGCATTACTGGTTTACGTTGGGTGATCATCTGCAAAGAAAGGGACATCGTTTAGCAATAGTGAATCCGTTCCATGTTAAGTGCACAAGAGAGCTTGATGATAATAGCCAGACAAAGAATGATAAGAAAGACCCCAAAACCATAGCAATGTTGGTCAAAGACGGCAGATTCAGGGAAGTTTACATACCTGAAGAAATGTACCAGGAGCTACGTGAAGCGGTCAGCGAAAGGGAGCGGCTTGTTGAGCAGATGATAAGCTTGAGCAATCAAGTGATACGTTGGCTTGACATAAGGTTTCCGGAGTTTAGCGGAGTGTTCAAAAGATGGAGTGGGCTAGCAGCATTGCTTACATTGAAAAACTTTCCAACGCCTGCAAAGGTTGTTGAAACGGGTGTTTCAGGAATAGTCAGTACATGGAGAAAGGGAATGAAGAAACCAAGCCGTAAAAAGGCTGAAAAGCTTTTTAAGCTGGCATCAGAATCGATAGGCAGAACGGCAGGAAGTGAAGCTGCAGAAGCAGCTTTGCAGAATCTGTTGAAGCAATATGAAATGGTAATGCAGCAAATACAAGAAATAGAAAAACTGATGCAGGAGCTGCTTTTAAAGGTGCCAAATGCATCAAAGCTTGTTGACATTAAAGGGATCGGAATGGTGACAGCGGCGGTCATTGTCAGCGAAATCGGAAATATTAGCCGATTTAAAGATCCCAGACAGATACAGAAAATGGCTGGACTAAGCTTGCGTGAGAATAGTTCGGGCAAGCATAAAGGAAAAACAACGATAAGCAAACGAGGACGAAAACGTTTGAGAGAAGGACTTTTCAAAGCGATCATAACTATGCTGGCAACGAACCAGGAGTTTCGTATGCTACACAAAAGAAACCTTAGCAGAGAAAAGAATCCTCTTAACAAAATGGAATCCATCATAGCCTTATGTGGCAAGCTTATTCGAGTTATTTTTGCAATATTGACGAAGGGCAATGATTACGATGCAAACAGAATGATAAGCGACATGAATAGGTCGATGAAAGCTGCATAATAGCTGGAGACTAGGAAACAGGCTGATTGTGATGGACTCTGACGACCGCAACAGAGAAAGTTACAGTCACAAGACGGAAATTATATTAGCAGTATTTGAACCTTGAAATGTAGAGCCGGGGCAGTCAAGTTGAATTTTACCTTTAGGGCATAGACCCAGTTTTGGAGCATGATTGACGTTCTACCTCTAGGATAAGCAGGACGAAGGAATTAGGCACAATTGATGCCGGAAGACATGGGAGGTTTGCTGCCTGGAGTTATGTGGAATCCCGATGGCCGAGATAGAAAAACACAAGCGGTTTTATTCGCTCTGCCTGAAACCATAAAACTACCAGATTTATGCAATGCTTAGAGGGAAAGCTTATTCAAATCAAAATGAAATACTGTGAAAAGTAAAGATAAACGAAGAAAATAAGACTATATTAAGGGAGGAATTATAAATGAAAAAGAGTATATTTGAAACTATCGGAATATTTCTGTTTTTTCTTCAACTATATTTTTATTAATATTATTTTTAGATAAAGTTGATTTTAACTTTATGTGTAAAGTTTTTGGAGATATATTAGAAGCTATGCCTTCCTCACTTATATTATTGCCTTTGGCTGTGTTAGTGGGAATGTTTTCAAATCTTGTTAACATCTTAACTGATATTAATAAACGAAAATAAGGAGGGGTATGTGTGAGTAAAAAATTGATAAAAGATTTAGAAGCTTTTTGTAACAAGGTTAAAGAAATTTTAAAAGAAAATAGCGAAAGGGAATTTAGGCAATTAAAATTAAGAGATAGAGAAGCAATTCAGGAAAAATTTAAAGATTTATTTACAACTGAATATAATGAAGGCCTTGTCCTTAATATGAAAAGATATAAAAATTTTTTAACACCTTCTTTATATAGTTATTTATCAGAGATAAAAATCTGGAACAATGGCCTTATACTTACAACTAGAAGAGAACTTGATACAATTGATGAAATAGAAAGGTTTTTGGAGATAATTCAAAATACTCCAAAAAAGCAATTAACTTTATTAAATTGTGCTATTTTAACTACTGAAGGTAACTTCAGTTTAAAGAAAACTTCTATTGAAGATGTTAAAAGTCTTATAGAAGATGTTGAAATTCAGTCGGCCATTGGCCACCAATCAACAGCAGAAATATTATCTGAATTACTTGGAATAGATATTCCGGTGAATATAATTCAATATGAACAGAAAACAGGTGATACAGCTATTGTTTTTAAACTTAGATCAAAAACTCTTGAAGGTAAGATACTAACAAGAGAAGAAATAGAAGAAATCGGATACGAATTTTATTTTCTAGAAAAAAGAGAAATTGATAACTAAAACAACTAGAAAGAGTATAACAAGAGACTTTAGGTCTCTTAATTTTTTTGAAAAAATTAATGAACAATTATTGACAAATACACGTTATCGTGATATACTATATATAGTTGGTAACGATAATGTTAAATTACGGTTGTTGGTTAGCCGAAAAACCATCATATGAAAGGAGTTATTATGCTAAAACAAATATTTCATTCGAATAATACATGGCTATTCATGACTAGCAACTTTTGTCCTGAACTTGACTTATTTGAAGGCATTTCTCAAAAAACAAGAAAACAAATTTATGAGTGTGCTATAACAATTAAAAACACATTATTTGATACTGAATTTGAAGAAGCTCCCGAAGAACTGCTAGAAGCAAACCCTCTGATGTATAGAATATATGAATCAGTTAGGGGTTATGCTTATAACCCTGACACAGGTTGGTTTAATATGCCATCAACAAAAGAAACAATGTTTATTATTATTAAAGTTTTTTACAGAACAGGTAATTTAAAAATTTAGGTTATGGAGGTTGAAAAGATGGATAGAAATTGTGAAATTTATGAAACTCCCGAAGAAATCATAGAAAAGCTTCAGGCCCAAGGATTGAAAGTGAAAAGATGGACCAAAGGCGGAAACAATAGGAAAAGCCCCTATAACAGGGGCCTATCCTTAGAAAATTAATTATAAAATTGTTTCAATCCTTGTTATCGTGGATGTATTAATTATATCAAGGATTGAAAGAATAGTCAAGCGAAAGGATGATTAATAATGAAAGCGATTATTGACAGTGGAAACAAACAGCGTGATAGATGGATTGACCTTGTACAAGTTGAAAAAGATGACTCTAGCTTCGAATTCACTGATGGAAGCTGCTCATGGCTTGAAAAAGTCAAGGAAGGTACTTACTTAGTACGTACCCAGGCAAATAGAGCCGGAGCTCCAGTGTTCTTCCACCGCATTAACCAATCACTGGCCGAAAAGTTGCAGCTACTATCAACAGACTTGGCATATGAAATCATGGACAACATTATCTACGATGGAGAGAATTCGGCGCTAGATATGGTTTTGAGCTTGCAAGAAGCTGCGGAAATATGGAAACTTGATGATAGCACTCTTAGAAGAGCTATATCATCCGGAAGATTCAGTCCAAACGAGTATAGAAAAACCGGCCGAAATTATATTATATTGAAATCGGCCATGGAGAGAGTTTATGGAAGGAGATAATAATAATACCTATTATAACAATGGCGGTTTTGATGAATTTACGCTTTATTAAGAGGAGATGGAAGGAGGTTACTCCTTCCTAAGTAAGCTGCTTTCGTGATGGAAAGTAGCTTACTTTTTTGTTTCTTAAACAGCCTCGTATGATTTAGAGTATGCTTAGTTTAATAATAAGTGCTTAATTTAAGCACCAAAGATATTGGAGCATTCCTGTAAAGAAAATAAATGAACTTTGAAAAAATAGATGCCACACTGTAAAATTTGAATTGTGAGTTGCCAGACAAGTAACCACAAATCAAATAACACAGGAGGCATCATATATGAAGCGTACACAAAATGAGAAGATTTTGCAAATCAAAAATGAAACATTAGTGGTAGGAATCGACATTGGAAAGGAAACGCACTACGCAAGAGCCTTTGATTTCAGGGGAATCGAACTATCAAAACTCCTTCGTTTCAGCAACACAAATCAAGGTTATGAAGCACTTGAGAACTGGATGCAGGAAATAATGAAGGAGAAAGGAAAAACAGAGGCAACAGTAGGTTTTGAGCCTACAGGGCATTACTGGTTTACGTTGGGTGATCATCTGCAAAGAAAGGGACATCGTTTAGCAATAGTGAATCCGTTCCATGTTAAGTGCACAAGAGAGCTTGATGATAATAGCCAGACAAAGAATGATAAGAAAGACCCCAAAACCATAGCAATGTTGGTCAAAGACGGCAGATTCAGGGAAGTTTACATACCTGAAGAAATGTACCAGGAGCTACGTGAAGCGGTCAGCGAAAGGGAGCGGCTTGTTGAGCAGATGATAAGCTTGAGCAATCAAGTGATACGTTGGCTTGACATAAGGTTTCCGGAGTTTAGCGGAGTGTTCAAAAGATGGAGTGGGCTAGCAGCATTGCTTACATTGAAAAACTTTCCAACGCCTGCAAAGGTTGTTGAAACGGGTGTTTCAGGAATAGTCAGTACATGGAGAAAGGGAATGAAGAAACCAAGCCGTAAAAAGGCTGAAAAGCTTTTTAAGCTGGCATCAGAATCGATAGGCAGAACGGCAGGAAGTGAAGCTGCAGAAGCAGCTTTGCAGAATCTGTTGAAGCAATATGAAATGGTAATGCAGCAAATACAAGAAATAGAAAAACTGATGCAGGAGCTGCTTTTAAAGGTGCCAAATGCATCAAAGCTTGTTGACATTAAAGGGATCGGAATGGTGACAGCGGCGGTCATTGTCAGCGAAATCGGAAATATTAGCCGATTTAAAGATCCCAGACAGATACAGAAAATGGCTGGACTAAGCTTGCGTGAGAATAGTTCGGGCAAGCATAAAGGAAAAACAACGATAAGCAAACGAGGACGAAAACGTTTGAGAGAAGGACTTTTCAAAGCGATCATAACTATGCTGGCAACGAACCAGGAGTTTCGTATGCTACACAAAAGAAACCTTAGCAGAGAAAAGAATCCTCTTAACAAAATGGAATCCATCATAGCCTTATGTGGCAAGCTTATTCGAGTTATTTTTGCAATATTGACGAAGGGCAATGATTACGATGCAAACAGAATGATAAGCGACATGAATAGGTCGATGAAAGCTGCATAATAGCTGGAGACTAGGAAACAGGCTGATTGTGATGGACTCTGACGACCGCAACAGAGAAAGTTACAGTCACAAGACGGAAATTATATTAGCAGTATTTGAACCTTGAAATGTAGAGCCGGGGCAGTCAAGTTGAATTTTACCTTTAGGGCATAGACCCAGTTTTGGAGCATGATTGACGTTCTACCTCTAGGATAAGCAGGACGAAGGAATTAGGCACAATTGATGCCGGAAGACATGGGAGGTTTGCTGCCTGGAGTTATGTGGAATCCCGATGGCCGAGATAGAAAAACACAAGCGGTTTTATTCGCTCTGCCTGAAACCATAAAACTACCAGATTTATGCAATGCTTAGAGGGAAAGCTTATTCAAATCAAAATGAAATACTGTGAAAAGTAAAGATAAACGAAGAAAATAAGACTATATTAAGGGAGTGAGGTTAATCATGAGAAAGTATAGAACAAGTGAAAGCCAAATATATGATATAGATGAAAATTTTAAAGAAGGCATTGAATATAACGCATCTGACTTATTATCTTTAAAAAGAGAAGATATTAAGTTTGTTGATGAAAATGGTCAAGAAATTGACCTAAAAACAGGTGATGAAACAAAGTTTAAATATACTGGAATCAAGAACGTTGAACTTACAATAATTTATAAATTTAAAAAATGCAATTATTAAGCCTTTTAACAGTTTCTTTTTTGTAATACATCTCTTTAAAACCGGCCAGATCTTCAGGCCTTTTTTTGTATTACATCATTCTTCATTGTAATACAAAAAATCAGCTCCGATCCGGATCGCCGGTTCAATTGTGTATTACATTTCTTTTTTTGGTGTTTTGATAATTTATGTTCGGTTAGTCTATACTATTAATGCAATATATTTATAAACTCTTAAACGTTTTTATGTTTTAACGTTGACAAAATGGGAAAAAAACAGTATAATTTAATTGTGTCATATTTGAATAAGGGGTGGTAATTTGGACAGTAACAGTACAGATTTTAAAGACCTTGTAAGGAAAACATTTTATATCAGGAAGGATCAGGACGTTGCACTAAAGATAATGGCAGCTGTGAGTGACAAAAACGAATATGAAATTGTCATTGAATCCCTAGACAATTTCATTGACCAGAAATATTTTAATATGGCACAAGAAAAGAAGAAGAAGTAATTTAGGGAGTAAAGGGCAGACTTTAAATCTACCCTTTGGATTGATTTCCGGTATCGCTTGAAACTTTAGCGGAAATCAGGTTTATTATATCGCTTTTTCTCCCTTAATTACAATAGGGATTTAATTACAACAATAGGAGGGATAATATTGAAAATTACTGTTGAAGTAAAAGAGAAAGATTTAAAACGATTGAAAGAGCTTGAAGAAGTTACAGGTTATGATGCAAGCTTTTTAATGTCGGAGTTGATTAGAGAGGCTCATAGATCTTATAACTCAGTGGGGTAAAGAATAGGCTAAGAAGCATGGGAGGGGCAAGTGTATGAGTAGAGGTAAACAGCAATTTATTATTTTTGCTTTTGGTTTTGTATTATCAGCAATTTTAAGTATTAGTGGTTTCTATATCTATAATAACCTAGTGAAAAGTGGAAAAATTAAAGGATTAAACGAACAAACGGAAGAGCAAGTAAAGGTAAGTGTGGTTGTTGCAGCACAGAAGATAGAAAAGGGAGATGAATTACTGCCCGAATTTTTCACTTTAGAAGAAAGGTTTTTAAGTGAGGTTCCTGCTAATTCTATTCTTGATATTAATACTTTGCAAGGTAAGAGAGCTGCGGCAATAATCGATCCTAATCTAGTAATAACTGATTCTATGGTTGTGTCTACAGAGGAACTTTATAAGCCTGACGAAAGACTTAAAGATTATACTCTGCAAGGTTATCTTGTAGCCGGTATGGTCAAAGAAGGTGATTGGATAGATGTTGAGATGGTAAGGGAAAATGGAGACACTTTCACTGTATTGTCAAAAAAACAGGTAAAACGGCTTCTTGATGACAAAGCTATAATACAAGTTACAGCTCTGGAAAGACAGTATATAAATTATGCATTGGCTGAACAATCTGCCGGTTTAGGACACATTGAATCAGTTTTATATCTTGATGAAAGTCAACCGGCGAGCACAGTTAACTATGTTCCGGCTAATCTAAAAGCAACACCAACTCCATTACCTGAGCCAACACCGACACCACAAAATACTGGTATAGTAGGGGGAGGGGCAAGAGAGAGATGAAATCAATTTTGATAGGCTTTTGGTCTCCTTTTCACGGCCAAACATGTAACACAAGCAATGCAGTTGCTATTGCAACAAGAATAGCTGTTACAAGGACTTTTAAGTCGTTGTTAATGCATAACACAATTAATAAGAGCAATATGGAGAATGCCTTTTTTTCAGATACTTCTACAGATAATGATATTTCTTCTATTTTTGATGAATCGGGTATTGATGCGACAATGAAGTTGGCAAAAACAGGGCAGCTTAATCCGGTTAATTTTAAGAATTATACTAACATCCTAATTCAAGAAAGATTAGAAATCCTTTTAGGAACGGCAAGAAAGGATGGAGCTGTTAAAGAATTAATGCTTGAACAAATTGAATACATAATTAATTGTGCCAGGGATGCTTACGACTTTGTATTTTTAGACATAAACGCCGGACATGGCGAATTGTCTTTAAAGACACTTGAGCTTGTTGACATGCTTATAATTAGCTTAAATCAGAATATGGAGGTTCTTAGCTCTTATTTTTTACGCAAAGAATGGGATCCTGTTCTTGAAAACAAACCTCACATACTGGTAATGAGCAATTATGATGATAAATCAACTTTTAATATTGAGCGTATTCGTAAGGAATTTAATTATTATGGTGAGATGTATCCTATACCTAGAAATGTTAGGTTCATGGATTTTTATAATGAACATAAGATTTTAGATTATTTTACATCGACTTCTACACTAAACAAAAAAGAAGCAGTTAATAAAGAAGAATTTAGATTTTTTAACTGCTTAGATGAAATTATAAAAAGAATTATCCATGTTTACAATTTGGATGATATGAGTACTTTTAATCCTCTGGAACAAAGGACGATTTTTGATAAAATGTTTGGTATTTTCAGATAGAAAGGGGTTGAGAGTGTTGATTAAACAAGAAAGCTATACAATACAGAGCCTTTTGGAATTTGTGCAGCAATCAGTTGATGAATTATTAAAACTAAATATATACGAAAGCAGTCTCTCAGAAGAGGAAATTGAGAGAAGGCAGAATAAAAAAGTAATGCTTCTCTCTGCATTAAATAATTGTATCTTTGGGAGCAAATCAGACAAAGAATATGTTAAAGAATTTATTAAAGAGCTGCTCACTAAACATTGTAATATAACTTCCTACAATATTAATACCATTATACATTTTGACAAAGCAGAATTCTTAACAGTACAAGACAAGTTTGATATCCTTATGCACGTTTATAAAAAAGAATATGGTTATAGAGCTTTATCAATGCTGATAAAGAAATATAACCTTGATCAGTTGCGAAATTGCGACGGCATGGAGTATTTTTTTATAGATGAAAGTGATATTAACAGTATTTATGAGAAAGAGACTCCTTTTTTATCATTTGAAGATAGATATGACATAATTGTCCAAAGGATTTATTCGCTCTATAAGGGTTATAACGTAGTTGATGACATAATAGATATGCAGATTGACGGTATAAGTGCAGGAGTTAATGGTTTCCCTAAGTCGTTTATTATAGAAAACAAGAACGAATACGAGCATATTAAAGGTGTTTTGGGGAAGAAGACTGCTAGATCTTATGAAAGCGTATGGATATTCTTTCAGGGCAAGAGTATTCACTTAAAATTCCTTTCCTTTGGCAGTTATGATGAACTACAGAGGGTTTGTCAGAATGTATACAAATATGACAATCCAGGTCAGTTGTCAAGAGTTGATGGATATAAGGTAAACAGATTAAAGGACGGTTCGAGAGTTGTAGTTTTAAGGCCAGACTTTTGCGAATCATGGTGTTTTTTCATCAGAAAATTTGAGTTGCCCGACATGTCCCTTAATGGCCTTATAAAAGACGAAAACAGCCAGACTATAATTGAGTTGATTAAATATCTTGTGAAGGGAAATATGAATATAGCAATAACCGGTGCACAGGGATCCGGTAAGACAACTTTACTTAGGGCAATGATAGAGCATATTTATCCACCGTATACTTTACGTATATTAGAAATGGCTCCTGAGCTGCATTTAAGAAAGAGTTTTCCTCATAGAAATATAGTTACTTTGCAAGAAACTGATATGATTTCGGGTCAAGAAGGTCTTGATGTTTTGAAAAAAACTGATGGTGCCGTAACTATAGTTGGTGAGGTTGCCTCTGATCCGGTTGCTGCATACATGATTCAAACAGCACAAGTTGCGAGCCTCTTTACTTTGTTTTCACATCATGCGAAGAGATTTCCGGATTTAATAATGTCTCTTAGAAATTCATTACTAAAAACTAATGTTTTCAGTAATGAAAGAATTGCAGAAGAACAGATTGTAAGGGTGCTTAATTTTGATATACACATGGAAAAAGATATTACAGGTAAGAGATATATAGAAAGAATTACGGAGTGTATACCCTTAGATATTAATTATCGAATGGATATAGATACTCTGGATCCGGATGAAAGAAAAAAGCTTTTAGAGGAAATACAGTATAAATACTATACTCAAATGTTGGGTGGACGTACTTATTCATATAAAAACATAATTGAGTTTGACACGGAAAACAATAAATACGTCATCAAAGATAAAATAAGTGATGCAAATATAAAAGAAATGAAAAAGGCAATGATGCCGGAAGATAGGGAGTTATTTTCTCAGTTTTTAGATAGAGTATGGGGGTGAGCACTTGAAAACGCTTGTGTTTGTATTGGCCGGAATAGCAATAATGATCGCTGTGATTGGCCTTGTTTTAGCCAGTAAGCTTGAAGCTCTCAATAATCAAAAGAAAATTGGAGTAAAAAGGGGCGGTATAAGAAGGAAATACTCTAAAAAAAGGCTTGAAAACATTTATAACAAGCCTATAATAGGAAGTTATTTAAAATGGGTAAGGACTCAGCTATTTTTATCAGGTGAAACCAAAGATGAAAACCTTCATGCTAAAGCTTTATTGCTTGGACTGGGTTCAATACTAAGCTCAATAATTACATTTATAGTACTCATAAAGCTATACAAAGCTAACTTGTATATTACCATTGCTTTAGGGTTCGGATGTGTGTATCTAAATAGTATTATAGTCCGTAGTTTTACAGGTAATACCGATGCAAAATTACTTTCTGCCCTGGTTGATTACATAGGAGATGTTAAACACTTCTATCATTCAACCGGCATGGTAGAAGAGGCTATTAGACAGGCTAATTTAAGAGCCAGAGCTGAAATGCTTAACCAGGGAACAATAATATATAACATTCTTACCGGCGTTAGTCCTGAAGTGTTTCTAAGGAATTATTATGAGCGTTGTAATAATAAATTTCTTAAAATCTTTGCAGGGTTCTCACACTTGGTTAAAGAGTATGGAGATAAAAAAATTGATGGGGTTTCATTATATATAAAAAACCTAAATTACATAACAGAAGAAATTCAAATTGAAATAATTAAAAGAAACCAAATATCTTACTGGTTAAAAGGCTTGAATGTTATTGTGTTGTTTCCGCTATTTTTACCTCCGATTATAGAAAGGTGGGTAAGGTCCAGTTTTCCTGTGGTATCCAGCTTCTATAATTCGTCAACAGGTTTTTATATAAAATGCATTATATTCCTTGTTGTAGTAGTATGTTATGTATTTATTGTACAGATTCAAAAAACGGAATATAAGGTCAGGAAAAAGAACAAAAAAACATGGGACTATTACTTGAATCAAATTGGTATCATAAAGAGCTTAATAAAAATAATGATGCCAAAACAAGATTCAATAAAGTACAGAAAACGTAAAGCTTTTATTGAAGATGCCGGTTCAGATATGAGCATGGAGGGATTGTATTCCCGGAGGCTGTTATATGGTGTAGTTACTTTCGTTGTAATAGTTGGAGTATTTGCAGCTGGTCATAAAACAAACATTGTTAAAATAATGAATGATTCAAGCTTTGGCATAGAAAACGCAAATTTCTTTGTAATGATGGGGAAAATCGATCCAGAAGATGAAGCGAAGGCTGCCGATGCAAATAAAATTGATGCAATGATTATTGAAAAGTTAAAAACATCTACAGAAAATAAAGAAGAATTTAAACAAGCAGTTAAAAATGAGCTTTTAGGAATGAACTATTCGGGTGAGGATCCGGATATTGTAGCTGAAAGAATATATGCAAAAACTGTTTTTAGTAAGAACGAGTATATACGCCTTTGGGAGATATTTATTTCATTAATAATTGCATTTATTGCTTCGTATTTCCCACTTTTGGTTTTAGCTTTTCAGTCAACATTGAGAAAAATTGATATGGAAGATGAAGTATTCCAATTTCACACTATAATAATTCTCCTTATGCACCATGACAATGTTGATGTTAAGGTAGTCCTTGAATGGATGAAGGAGTTTGCTAATATATTTAAGTCACCAATAGAGCTATGTTTGGCAAACTTTCAAAATCAAAGGTTTGCACTTGAAAAACTTAAAAATAGTGTAAAGTACAAACCTTTTGAAAAATTGGTTGATAACCTTATAATGGCCAATGAAGATATAAATATAAAATCAGCATTTGATGCCCTGGAGCTTGAGAGGGATTTTTACAAAGAAAACCGCAAAGAGACCAACAAGCAACAGGTCAATAAAAAAATAGAGTTTGGTCAAATGATAGGTTTTATACCGGTACATTCAGTTCTTATATTATATTTGGCACTACCAATAATAGTTACATCATTTACTGCTTTTTCAGATATAAAAAAGCAGTTAATGTAAAAATAAATTAAAAAATTGTAAAAAAATAGGGAGGTCAAAAGTATGAGTAACGTAACAACTATTATCAAATTGGGGGCAGCTGTACTTATAACTATTGCTGCAATTGCAATCGCTGTAGCATTGTTTGGGCAAGGGGCAGATGTTGCAAAGAACACTGAGAACGACATCAAGGGGTTAAACCAAGTGCTAGTTTCTAAAAAATTTGAAGCGTACAACAACACAGAAGTATCCGGAAGCAATGTAATAAATGCTATAAGAATGTATGCTGAAACTGGTACTTTAACTGTAACCGTAAAAACAAAAGCAGCTTCATCATCCATAACTTATGATCAATCAAATAAGTACACAATAACAGATCCATCAAACGTTAACTACATAAATCCAGTAGGGAATTTTACTTCTACTCTTACTATTAATGCTAATGGTGTTGTTACAGGGATTTCCTTCACGCAACACTAAATATGTAACTTTAACTGTAAGAGGGATTTAAAATCCTTCTTACAGTTAAAATTTTTACTTCTTATCGGGGGTGCTTATTGTGAATAATCTTTCGACATTGTTTGCTTCAATTGTTGCAGTAATTATTTTTACACTGGTACCTGCTTATCGTACACACTGGATTATAGATCAGCAGGTTTTTAAATATGTCAATATGGAAACACAGGAGTTTGTAAACAACATAAGGCATAAGGGTTATATTAATCAAGAAATGTATGAATCTTTTGTAAAAAGCCTTGCTAATACCGGAAATATTTATGATATTGAAATAATACACACGAAAAAAGAGTATCACCCATTACATCCAACTGATCCGGAATATTCAGAGGATCATACTTTTACAGTTGTTGAAGAGAAATTTCCTCTTCAAACTATTATTGAAGAGATAAATAGCAGCCCTAATCAACAGTATAGAATGAGCAAGGGTGATAATATAAGTGTAGAAGTGGTTAACAAATCAAAGACCGGTACAATGGTTTTTATTCAGGTTTTGGGTGGAAATGCTGAAAACAGCCTTATATTCTCCAAAGCAGGAGGAATGATAACAAATGAAGATTACTGATTTAGTTATAATATTTATTATTGCGTTTCTCCCTATTTCAATAGCTTTGGACGTTGAGCAGCACAGGCAGATAGAGGCCTTTAACTGGAAGCAGGTATATGATGAAATTATGACTATTGCCAGTGAGGATGCAACAATTGCATTACTTGAGCAATCCGGTCATAATTCACAAGATCAATTTTTTGATGGAATTTACAGGAGTGCAAAGGATATAGATCTTAATTTGGATAAGGCCATAGACCGATTTTATGAATCGGTATATATAAATTTGGGTGCTAAAGATAAGATTAGTCAAGACTCTTTAAAAGCTAATTTACCGGTTCAAATGGTTGTAGGTTATGATGGTCTTTATATCCACACATGGGAGAATGTTTATAATTCTGTTTCAGGTAAATATGAAACTAGGGAAGTGTGGATCCCTAAGATACCTTATTCATATCATGAAAGTAACAATAACTTAGTAATTAATTTTACACTTGATGAATTTGTATATGTTTATGACAATAATACGGCTGCAAAAGAGCAAGGGCTTAGAGCCGAAATTGCTTCTAAGTACCCAACCAGTATTTTTTCTTCGGAAACTACTTTTGATAATGTCCGAAGACAAACAATAATTCAATTGATACAAAATCAACTGGAGTTTTACACCAACAGAGCTAATTACCTTTCTCAAGTATATGGGCAAGGATACATTTATAATATCCCTTATATCAGCGGTGAGACTTGGAATAATACTATTAATGATGTTTGCTTTATTTCTTTTTTACAAGGTCTCCCTATACCCGGTACTAACGAAACTTATTCAACTTATGGGTTCGGTGGCACTAGGTTAATTTTAGAAAGCAAATTCATAGGCAGTACTTATGATGGAGTTAAATACTTCCACAGAGAAGGATGTGCTCATATTATAGATATAGAGAGCACTTTTAATTCAAAGAAAGAAGCGGTTAAGAACGGATATTATTCGTGTCCGAATTGTAACCCATAAAATCTAAGGAGGAATGTTTTATGAAGAAAATATTGTCAATTATGATTATTGCAGTTTTCACTTTAAGTTTTATAGTGGTATTTGCTGCTAACTCAGATGTAACAGTAAAAGTTGACGGCAATACGGTGACTTTTCCGGATGCTAAACCTTTTATTGACACAAAAAGTAATCGTACTATGGTACCTATTCGTTTTATAGCTGAAGAAATGGGCTGTACAGTGGGTTGGAGTGATCAGTTAAGAGTTGTATATATTAATAAGGGTGAGACAAACATAGAACTCAAAATAGGTAACACTAAAGCTATACTGAATGGCACTATTATAGATCTGGATACGGAAGCAATTATTAAAAGCGATAGGACTTTTGTTCCGTTGAGGTTTGTTTCTGAAGCTTTAGGAGCTGATGTTAAATGGGATCCCTCTGCCAAAACAGTTATTATAACAACTAAAAAGGCGGATCCGGCTATAACACCAACACCATCAACTAAACCAACACAAGTAATAAATGGTTATACAATACCGGCTAATCCAATTATAATAATTCATGATATATCAGGCAGGCCTAATGTTGACATAGAAGTAGAAATTGATGTCACAAAGCCTTTGCAACCTCAATACGAGAGTTTTAAAGAAACTATTTCAAGTAAGTTTAATGATGCTTTTGTTAATGAGCTACTTGCTTATATAAAATTAAAAGAAAATAAGAACTACAACTTAGAATATAAGGAGTTTAAAGCACCTAATGGTCAGGTAGTCTCTATATCCGGTCCATGGAAAGACCAATTTATTCAAATAACAATCTGGAAGGGGGCTATGTAATGAAAAGGGTTATCTGTTTGGTTATTGCTGTGCTTTTAATAATCGCTTCTTTTACTATTATATCTGCTAATGTACCAAAATACTCTGATCCCGATAAAATAATAAATACTCTCAATAACTTAATATTAGAGAAATATGGTATAGATGATTATTTTTCTGATAAGAACATAGAAGGGAAATCCATAAACAAGGCTTTTATAGACGGTAGTTGGTGGGGTAATATGACGGAACAAAAAAATCCTATTTATTTACCTGTTTATGGTGCTCCTTGGGGTGATAAGAAAACTGTCCCTGGAGGGATAAGAAATAGATACCTTGGATACACTGTTTATGATGAGAATTTCCCTAACATGTTTTTTCCTGATGATACTGTTTTGTCAGTAAAATACGATGATAGGGATTGGATCGAGAATCCTTGGGATAGCGATAAGATAGAAGCAGAAAGCGGATATTCTCTTAAGTATCTTTGCAGAAGTAAAGAGAAAAAATTTGATTATTACAAATTATCGAGCTTGCCTAATCCTTTGCCTTCAGATTACTTTCGGGAATCAATCATATATGGAATGGGTATTATTTATGGTATGTGTGAAGATGCAAATGTAATAAATGTAATGAGCTCTAATGATTTACGTAATAGGGTTGAAAATAAAGAATTTCCGGCCAACACAAAACTTTCAGGTTCATTTCTTAAAAAAGACTGGGAAAACTACGTACATATAATTGTACCACCAACCGATATTAGTTGGGGCATTGGTAGAATATGGCGTGATAATGGGACTGGTAAGTGTAATTACTTAACTATTCCACTTGCTCCGCTACTTATAAGTAATCCTGAAATTACAGTGTCGCCTAGTCCTACGCCAACATCATTACTAATGGCATCACCAACGCCATTAAACCCATCACCGGCAGCACCAACACCAACAACAACTGGTGTAATTAAGTTTGATCCTCCTAGCTGCAATTGGAGGAACACGCCTTTGGATGTAAGGGTATATGTCGAAGGTAATAAAACAGCAACTAAAAGCGGATCAACAATAAGACCATATAATTATACGTCAGTTATTTATTATCCTGAGACCGGTAACACAGTACAAGTAACACAAACAGGCTATACATATTGGGGTTTTACTCAAAGTTGGAGTATCGGCAATATAAATGTAACTGGTATGTTGCTCCCACAGCAAAAAACTGTATCTGATAATGGCATTGTTACACTAACAAAAGAGGGTATTGCATCATTATCCGCTAGTTTATCCGGGTGGAAAGCTGGAAGCAAAACTTGGAATGCCGGTAATGCACCTATTGGTAATTGGGCTTCTGGTAGTCCTGGCGAAGATACATCGGCACCTTCTCAAAATTATGCTTCTACCTCCGGAATATATAAAATTGATTTAACCGTACCTACATTAAAATTTAATTGGGATAATCAAGACTGGTATAAGGATGGTAAGCACGGCTTTATATATGCACCTGAAAATAAAATAAATATAACTGTTGGCGATAATCTTTCGGGTATCAATGAAGTTAAATATGCTTGGACACAGGATTCAAATTACCCTGATCCATCTACAATGAGCAATATTGGCATAACAACTCCTGAAGGCACAAACAGTACAGCTTCTACCTCTATAATGATTCATGATACACAAGATAGGATTAAAGACTGGTACCTGCATGTTTATGTTAAAGACAGAGCAGGAAATGTATCGAGATCAACTCAACAGATATATATTGAATGCAGTCTCAACAGTTTCAGGATAACAGATATTACAGATAGACAGTGGGAAGATGTTTTCTGGAACCCAAATTATGCGACAGGTGTATCTACAGGCAGATGTTTTTACGTTAATGAAATGCCGGTGGATCGTCATCCAACTAAAAAAATTGTTGCTAAGAAAGGATATGCTTTTTATTTTGATATATCTTCTAAAGGCTTGAATGGCAATGCTGATACTGTTAAATTTACACCACGTTTTTATTATATTAAGAGTTTGAGCAATGAAGATATAATGAATGCTTACGAAGTTGATTTATACTACGACTTGGATAATGAATATCTAATAAAATATGGCAGCGATAGAGATAAGTTTGTAATGAATTATAAAATGAACGGTAATTTTTACAATATCGGCGGTTTGGGTAGGTTGACACTTAATAAAGATGTTAGATCCATTTCTGATTCAAAAAATGCTACTTGGTACGGTAGATTTGCTTTAATGCCATCTACTAAGGCGGTAAAAAAAGATACTCCTATTGTTGTAAACGGTAAGGTTAATTATGATGTATTTTTGAAAAAAGGATATATATTGGTCAACTTTAAGATAGAAGGATATAAGAACGGCACTAAGGTATTTGATTATACTCCGGACGAATGGGGCCTTGAAGGAGGACCAAAAGATAAAAATTTATATTATGCCGGTGACACGATTATTTTTGATCTAGAACATTCAGCCCTTGATGATTATGGAACTGGTACAGATAGATAAGGAGAGGTAATATGAAAACCTTAATAATTGCTGAAAAACCTAGTGTAGCTGCAAATATTGCAGCTGCACTAGGTGCGAATACTAAAAAAGATGGGTATTTTGAAGGTTCGGAATATTATGTTTCTTATGCCTTTGGTCACTTATTTACTTTAGCAGATACAAAAGATTATAAGGCTGATATGGAAAAGTGGGAATTAAAGGACTATCCATTTATTCCTGATAAATTTAAATACAAACCACTGGACAATGCCGGAGTAAAAAAACAAATTAAAATTCTTAAAGAATTGGCAGAAAAATCAGACCGTATTATTAATGCTTGTGATGGTGATCGGGAAGGAGAGCTTATATTTGCAGAAATTAAGAATTATTTAAATCTTAAGAAACCTGTCTTCAGACTCTGGGTCACATCACATACACCAAAGGATATTGAAAAAGGTATGCAGAATTTGCGTACCGGTCCAGATATGATCAATCTTGAGAAAGCCGGTTATTGTCGGCAACAAATAGACTGGATTATTGGAATTAATCTTACTGTTGTTTACACTCTTATTACTTCTTCAAATCAAGCACTTAAGGTAGGGCGTGTTATACTTCCTACTTTAAATCTTGTTTTTGAAAGAGAGGTAGAAATTAAAAACTTTAAATCAGAGCCGTTTTTTGCTTTAAAATGTGTTTTTAATGCTGATAATGAAAAATATACAGGGACATATATAGACAGTGAAGGAAACATGAAATTTAAAGATCGGGACCGGTTATTTATAATACAAAAATCTATTCAGGGTAAGCCTGGTACTATAATTAAAAAAGAAAGCAAGAAATTAAATGTTAATGCTCCGAGACTTTTTAATTTAACCGACTTACAAGGTCATATAACAAGTAAATTTCAGGGCTTTACTTCTGACAAAGTATTAGAAGTGGTTCAAAGTCTTTATGAGAAAAAACATGTTACATATCCAAGAACATCAAGCAGGCACTTAGATAATACACAAATTGAAGGTGCAAGAGAGGCTTTAGAAGCCGTTAAAAATATTCTGCCTATAAAAGATAAGGCGGTTGTAAATTTTCACACAGACAAAAAGGTTTTTGACAGCTCAAAGGTTGACAGTCATCCGGCTATTATACCAACATATATTGTTCCAAATAATCAAAGCTTATCTGAACAGGAACGCATTGTGTATATCGAAATAGTAAAAAGGTTTGTCAGTCAATTTATGCCATCAGCTGTATATGATACGGTTGAAATTATAACCCAAATTGATAATCATAAATTTATAACTAAAGGCAGAGTACTTATATCAGAAGGTTGGAAAGAACTTTACCAAGGAGCAGCGGAGCCGGAGGATCCTGAAGAGGAAACGGACTCTATTACTTCTAAAGATATTAAAGAAAATGATGTAGTCAATTTACATGATTTCGAAATCAAGGAAGGAAAAACAAAACCACCTTCTTATTACACAGAAAAAACTCTTCTAGCAGCCATGGAGAATTGCGGTAAGCAAGTAGAAAATGAAGAGGATATTTTAAAAGGATTTACAATTGGTACTCCTGCAACCAGAGCCGAAACAATTAAAAAGCTAAAAGAAACCGGATACATTACAATGAAAGGTAAATATATCCGTATAACTGTATTAGGTGCTAAGGTCATACAATGCTTTCCTGTTAAGAGACTTTTAAAAGTTGAATTTACCGGAAAGATAGAAAAAACGCTCAAGGATATAGAAAACGGCAATTACCAAAGCGAAGAATTTATGAATAAAATGAATTCTTTCATTGTAAAAAATATTGATGAAATGAAAAATAGTAAGATTGATAGTATTCAGAAACCACAGAATGTTATAGGTAAATGTCCTGATTGCGGACGTAATGTTATTGAAACTCAAAAGGCTTTTTCATGCGAAGGCACAAAAACCGGCAATTGTAATTTTGTACTTTGGAGAAATAATGCCTTTTTTACACACTTCGGCAAAAATATAACTGAAACAATTGCTAAAAAATTAGTTACGGAGAAAAGAGCAAAAGTAAAATCATTAAAAAGCTCTAAAGGTACTAAATTCGATGCTACTATAGTTTTAAAAAAGAGTAACGATGGGCAATGGAAATTTGAGCTTGAATTTGAGAAATAACTTAATATAGAATATTACTATAAAAAAAGAGGACAGTTGCCGGCATAACTGTCCTGGGGCTTAAGGTATTTTTAAACTTTAGGTCCTATTTTTTTTTGTCGATTATAGCGACTACTATTGATGCAATTGCATTTATTATTGATGCAACGATCAATGGATCCATATTATTCTCACCTCCCTCCATTTATAGAGTAGTCTGTTGCTTGTTTGGCCTAACATTATATACAAGAATTTTAGTTATTTTTTATAGTAAAATCAAAAAATTATCTGAAAAATTTTAAATATGTATTGAAAATCTTACCCTACTACTATATAATATAAGTAGGGTAAGATTTAAAAGGGGTTAATTAAAGGAGCTGATGCAATGATTAAATTAAGAAAAATAAAATGTGGTAAGCCTGGGTGTAAAAAATGTCCGCATGGGGCTTATGTTTATGCCCAATGGAAAGAAAAAGGCAAGGTAAAGGAAAAATACCTTGGCAAATATGGAGAAGTAGAGACAGAGGAAAAAATTAAAGATTTTGCAAAAAAACATCCCCGAATCTTAAAGGAATTTGAAAATATAAAAAATAAAGAAACGGAGGTATAAAATAATGGCTAAGGGTGTACCAAAAACAATGCGGTTTGAAAAAGATGTAGAAGATTACATTAATAGTTTTGACGGTGGTAATTTTTCAGAGAAGTTTCATAACCTGGTACGGTATTTTCAAAATACGGAGAAAGAAATGAAAGAAAAAATAAAGGCTTTAGACAATGCCATTAAGGAAAGAGAAAAAAGACTTCAGGACTTGAATTCTAAGTTAAGTAATGTATCATGGTTAGAATCCAGTTTCAGAAAATTAAATGATGATATTGAAAGACTGAAAAATGGAATAATTAACTGTGATAAAGCTATAAAAGATGTAATACAAAATTAAACTGTCGATCCTGGCAGCAGCTGATTTTTTGTATTACAATGAAGAATGATAAATTTTCGGTTATTCCTAAATTATAGTGGTGTTAAATAATGGTATGAAGGCATGTACTACAAAACTTGCAGTATATGTCTTTTTTATTTTGAAAAATTTTTTAAATAACCTATTGATATATACGGTAAAATACCGTACAATATAATTAAGAAATACGGAAATAAACCGTACATGTTGAAAGGGGAAATTAAAATGTATAATAAGCATACTAATACAAAAATCGAATACCAGGTTGTAGTTGACAATAAAGTTTGCATAGCCTTCAATACAGATAAGAAACGTAAAGCCTTCATAGCCAGGTTAAAAGGAACAAGGGAAATAACATCCATCAGTAATGTTGAATATCCCTGGAATCCCAATGATGGCCTGCATAATTTAGTCAGTCCGCAGGAATTTGCGGAAGAATGGGGTGTAGATGTAGCAAAGGTAATGAGGAGCATAAGAAACGGCAAACTCCAGGTGGAGAAACTGGGCAAACAAGACTATATTGTAAATGTGCATGGTTATTACAGGACAAAGCGGGGCGGCTATGTCTGCAAGGAGGATTGATAGGGGCTTAAGGCCCCGTTTCTTTTTATAGACACAACCAATATTTGGTGTTACAATAATGTACGGATATTAACCGCAAAGGAGATGTAATAAATGCCAAGAATAGATATTCGGGACCTGGATGATGAAACACTTAAACAACTTGATGAGCAGTGTCAAAGGTATGGGATAAACAGCCGTAGTGATTATATTAGGATGCTCATTAAACTGGATATAATGACCCATATCGTTGACATTATCAAGCAACAGGAGGATAAATCAAGTGGCAGAAAACGCACTACTGGAAAAGATGCTTGACCTTCCAGAATTCACTATAACTGATTTACAGCACAATGATTATGACATAAGGATATATGTCGCCAAGAAGGATAAGCTAGAGGAACCGCAAATTTATCCATCGGAATGGGAAATTTTAAGGGAATCGCTGCCTAGAGAGTTGTATAGAAAATTGGAATTAAGATTACTTGAGGAATTTAAGCCCCAGGAATAACCTAGGGCTTTTGTTTTATATTAAATATAAATTGTAATACACAATTGAACCGGCGATCCGGATCGGAGCTGATTTTTTGTATTACAATGAAGAATGATGTAATACAAAAAAAGGCCTGAAGATCTGGCCGGTTTTAAAGAGATGTATTACACATATTTATTGACATTTTCTATTTAATTATAAGTTTCCAATCGCCTTTTTCTTTTATTAATTCTGCATCATATTCTCTTTCACTATTATCTTCGTAAGTAAATTTAACCTTTACGGTAGCCCCTTCACCTTCTATAGACTCATCAAGTATCTCAATATTTTCTATTGTTCTATTGTTGGTGTTAGCATCACATATGCCTTTTATTCCACCTGTCAGTATTGCATAGTTTTTTATGTAGTTTAATGAATCTTCAGAAAAACACTTTTCAACTTCTGAATATTTACCTTCGTTTGCGTATGTATATGCTTTTTTTACAACATCAGATGGCTTATTATTTGAGCTGCAAGCAAATAATAATGATATTGAAACAACCATAAATAAAAATAATACATATTTTTTCAATAAAGATCCCTCCTAGAATTATTGATATTTAATATCTACTAGATTATATCAAATATAATGCTTATTTGAAAATAATAAAGTCTTATGAAATAGATATGAATACATCATCACAAAGAAGATGTTATTTAAATAGGTTTATTAGCCTTATAATTCTTAACCATGTTGTAAAAAGTAGTTGGTTTTAAATTGAGTTCTTTCATTGCAGCTCTGGCGGTTATTTCTTTGTTATTCCACTTCTCATACACTTCTTTAAAATTTTCAGGTATCTCAACTTTAGGCCTTCCTAGGTGTTTGCCTCTTTTTTTTGCTGCTGCTATACCTTCTGCCTGTCTTTTCTTTATATTTAACCTTTCCTGCTCAGCCACATAAGCAAGAACCTGAAGAATAAGATTGCTTATAAATTCTCCAAGCAGATCTTTGTGTAAACTGGTGTCTAGTAAAGGCATATCTAAAACCTTAATATCTACCTTAAGTTTTTGCGTTATACACTTCCACTCTTCTAGGATTTCTCTGTAATTTCTTCCTAGCCTGTCTATTGACTCTACAACTAGCAAATCTCCTTCTCTCAACACCTTTTTAAGCAATTTGTAATTCGGGCGTTCAAAGTCTTTTCCGCTTATTTTATCTATTAATATGAATGCTTCGTCAACTCCGGCTTCTGTCATTGCATCAATTTGTCTTGCTTCATTTTGATCTTTGTCGCTTACCCTTATATATCCGTATTTTCTCATTTTATATCACTCCTTAACTATTCATAAAGGTTTATTTAATTTTTGTTTATATTCATAAATTTATTATACACGTTTTTGAACATAAAAATATAGCCTTTCAGCACATTTTTACAGTGACCGAAAGGCTATACCTTTTTGAATAGTTTTATAGATCTGCTAAAAGCTCTATATTTTCAATCGCTTTTTTATTATTTTGATATTTCTTGAATAGCTCTATTGAATCATCTCTGAATTTTTTATTTACTGATGCTACTGTTATTACCACACACGATACTTCTTCGATTAAAGTGTCAATATTAGATTGTAACGCCATTTCTGCAATTTTTAAAATTTTATCACTATGTTCAGTCATAGAAGTATAGTCTATGTTTTTGCCATTAATTTTTACACAATTCCATATTTCTTGCAATTCTTTTATAGTATTCTTAATATCATCCGGTTTAATATCCTTACTCATATTACACTCCTTGATTCTTGTGTTCTTTATTTAGAATATTTATCGGATTAATTAATGGTAATATTTATATTTTTATTTCGGTTTACATACTCCACAGGGTTCATATCCAGAAGCTTTAGCATCCTCCAGCGAATTAAAGTAAACCGTATTTTCTGCCTCAATTTCTTTTACCCAACGGCAATCTAAATCATGAACTTTATTACTGTTCTTTGAGCCAACATAATTACCTTCTGTTTTAACCGGCACTTGATCCGGATCGGATTCTATTTCAATAAAGCTCCACATACCTACTTTGTTTTTCATTGCTGTTTTTTGAAGATCTTTAAAGGTATCAATATATTTTATATTTGGTTGTACCGTCATTACCTGGGCATAACCTAATTCAATTAGCTTTGCATTATAAAATATATCATCAACATATACGTATGCAAGTAAGCGACCGTAATTATCTCTTTCATTTACATCAAACTCAAGCCTTATATAATGGACCCATAGGTTAAGACACAAAAATCAAAAAACTAAGCTATAATGGAGCTATGGAAAAGAGAAGAATATT
>ENA-OWOZ01000618-OWOZ01000618.1-bioreactor-metagenome-genome-assembly--contig:-NODE-618-length-42072-cov-5.843196_pt1 | contig 42072 bp, 44 predicted proteins | sample MGYA00238140_ERZ651804 | MGnify/ENA primary metagenome ERZ651804 (study PRJEB26910, sample SAMN07631232) | bioreactor metagenome | isolation source: Switchgrass digestor | place: USA: Dartmouth...
TGTAAAAACCATATTGGTGAACAGTACCATCCCGCAATCCTTATTACCATAATGCTGTACAAAAGGTTCTTCGTGAAATTTCAAGCCAACACCATGTCCCCCAAAGTCCCGAACTACTGAATAACCATGCTTTAAGGCATGTTGTTCAATAGCGTAACCAATATCTCCTACTCGATTAAAAGGGCGAACCTGTTCTATACCTAGATACATGCACTCCCGCGCTACTTCAACTAATTTTATAGCCTCTGGAGAGGGGTTTCCAACTAGATACATACGGCTAGTATCACCATAATAACCATCCAGAATACAGGTCACATCAATATTTAAAATATCCCCATCCTTTAATTTCCTAGGACCTGGTATCCCATGACAGATAACCTCATTTATCGAAGTACAAACACTCTTAGGGAAGCCATGGTAATTAAGCTGTGCCGGCACCGCACCATGGGCTATGGTATACTCATGTACCCAGGTATTAATATCCTCCGTGGTTAACCCCGGCTCTATCATTGTTTCCAGCTTATCAAGCATTTCTTTTCCTAATTGGCAAGCCCGGCGAATACCTTCAATTTGCTCTTCCGTTTTAATAAGTTTGCGGGGTGGAACCGGGTAACCCTGTCTTTTTAATTCATCCAGGTGTTGATCCATCTCCATATGACATTTCTTATATTTATTGCCACTACCACACCAGCAAAAATCATTCCTATTCAACTTCATTTTAATTTCCTCCTAACACATTATACCTATATCTTCCATCCACCATCCAGAGTAATTACCTGTCCGTTAATATAGGCGGATTCTGTCAACAAAAAAAGACACAGTGATGCCACATCATCAGGTGTTGCCAGCCTTCCCAAAGGTATTTCATCAATTAGAGATTTTCTGTCACTTTCCTCCAACTCATGATCCAGCATCTCCGTATCAACTGGGCCGGGAGCAATGGCATTAACTGTAATTCCTGAAGGTCCCATTTCCGCTGCCAGAGATCGACTGAGAGCGATAAGACCTCCCTTGGAAGCTGCATAAACAACTTCGCAAGATGCTGCCCTTAAACCCCATATTGATGCTATATTAATAATACGCCCAAAACGGTTTCTAATCATAGCCGGCAGTGCCCGGCGACAGCATAAAAAACTGCCTTTTAAATTAATGTCCATAACCTGCTGCCACTCTTCCTCACTAGTTTCCGTAAATAACCGTCTTAAGGATATTCCGGCATTGTTGACCAATAAGTCAACACTTCCCCACTCCTGCTCAATGGCAGCAAACATAAATTCGACTTCCTGGCTCCGGCTAACATCAGCCTTGATAGCCATAACTTGATAACCTTTTTCCTGCAATTCCTCAAGCAGTATTTTGGCCTGAAGCTCAGAGTTTCTATAATTAATTACCGTAGAAGCTCCGGCTGCAGCAACCGTTCGGGCAATGCAAGCACCAATTCCACGGCTGGCTCCGGTTACAAGGCATATATGACCTTTCAGTGGCTGCTTTTGAGTAGCCAAATTTAATTCCTCCTGTATACTCCTGGATAAAGCTATTGTACATCAAAATAAGCCTCTAATGAAAAAAAGCCTTTATAAATTTGCTTATAAAGGCTCTTTATAATAGAATATTTATTCTTGTTAATGGTTGGTGGCGGAGATTAACCAACAAAAATGGTATCAACCCCAATTAACCTTCTTCAAGGAACCACCAAATTACTAACCTTTTGGCTAGTTATATAAAATAATCAACGTTATTCTAAACTTCTTAAACCTAATGTCCTTCTGAGCTAAGAGAAAATTATCTTAAACTCTCCGCCACCGTTAATTTTATTATATTAACTTTCTGCTAATAATATAATTAAAACTAAAATGTAATTTATTACAATTCAGCCATGTATTAACCTAGGCAAGCATTTGGTACATACCCACAGAGCATGTCCCCGATGCTTAACCGGCATAATATAGGCCTCCTCTTCATCAGTACCACATTGCATACACTTCTGGGGAATGTAATTCTGCTTGCGGTTCAAAGAAAAATGTTTAACGGCTTCCTCAGAGAATTCCTGGGCTTCACGATTTTCAAGCGACAAAGCCCCAGTCGGACAAACACCCAGGCAAAAACCTGCACCATCACATAGTTCTTCTTTAATTACCCGGGCTTTACCATTTACTAACTCCAGTGCTCCTTCAGCACAAGGACTGATACACGCCCCACATCCATTGCATAATTCTTCATCTATTTTGACTATTGTTCTATTTGCCATAATTAGCCTCCTTTAGTAAGGGAAATAGACACAGCTAGTGTATGCTTGTCTCCTCCTCTTTAATGATGTGTCCCTTCCACTACTTTTATCCCCTTTTGCTCTAGGTTTTTCTTTATTTCCTCTACATGGGGACAAGGGGGATAACTATCCTTTAATAGCATACAGGAAGGCAAATGAACTACATCCAGACCGTATTTCATAAGACTGTCTACCAGGCGGGATACCCTTCTGCCCGGACAACCGCCACAAGTAAAAAAACCTACTATTTCAGCTTCAGAGCTGTATTCCTTAAAATTTAGCTTGCGCTGGTTAAAAGCCTTAAAACAAGCTACTCCAGGACAAACTTCCGAAACCCTTTCACATCTTACCACAGCTATACGTGTACCGCTTTTGCCTGGTTTTTTGCCAATGATACTCAGATATTTATCCTTTCCCTGGCGCACATCATCTACCGTTATCTCTGTCTTACCACTACTAATAGCATCTTGCTCCACAGCTCTTTTGGCCATATTACGGACAAAACTGGGGACTTTAGCTAATTCCTTTTTGGCCTCCTCAGTCCAATGCATGGCTCTCCCCTCCCTAAGGCAAGTTATAATTAGAAATTGACACAGATTACACAGGTCCTTCGGACACATAGATTATCACTGATTTATTTTTATAAATAACGACGGAGCCTTAACAATGATTTTTATTTATGGTTGTGATTGCAGGCATGACCGATTAAACTACACACCTTAAGCCCACTGATGTTCGCTTTGCTCACAGTTAAGGTTACAGGTCCTTCGGGACATACACATTCCCACTGTTTTTTATTTTCCTTAGGGCATGGGTGGTTAGTAGTCTTATGACTTAATCATTGTAAGTATCATTTTAAACCTCTGGTTAGCCTTTAATGCGTGCGGTTTTCCAGCAGGCATAATAATCATCTCCCCTGCCTGCAAATTATGGGGCTGCCCGGCTATAATAATTTCTGCTTCCCCGTCCAGAATCGATACTAAGGCATCAAAAGGCGCCGAATGTTCACTCAAACCTTGACCCTTATCAAAAGCAAACAAGGTTACTGTTCCGGTAGGACGAGCAATAAGGGTTTTGCTTACTACTGCATCAGCTTGATAATCAAGTAATTGAGATACATCTGCTTTCTTGCCTACAATTGAATTTAATACCTTAATTTCATCAGCCACACAAATTCCTCCTTATTTATAATTAATGAAAATTAACAAGACCGCCAGTTTTGCTACAGTATAGCCTCTAAATCAGCTTCATCATTATTAACAGGTTTTATACCAAACGGGCAATGATTTTAATAATCATTTAACATATCCTGCAAACTTTCCTTATCTAATTCAGCCAGCATAGCCTTTTGGGCCCTAGCTAGAATACGGGAAACTGGACAAGCAGATTGATTAGGGCAAATATAATCCGGAGCTAAACAAACATTTAAAGCAATATTACCTTCCACTGCAATAATTATATCAGCCAAGGTTATTGCACTAGGTTGGCGTGCTAGTGTTACTCCTCCGTTAGCACCCCTATGAGTTTTTATAAGGCCAGCTAAAACTAGGCGTTTCAAAGTTTTTTTAAGAAAATCCTCCGGAATATCTTGTTTTTCTGATATAACTCGGGTTGAAACATATTTCCCTTCTGCTGTCCGGGCCAATTCTAGCATGGTACGAATGGCATACTCGCTCTGCCTGGTAATCTGCATATAACCCCTCATTGTCGACAATTTCTATCCCTTTTGTAGACTATAGCGGTAAACACACTTATTTGTCAAGAATAATATTATATAAAAAGTTTTAATTATTTCTCTTCATTAAATATTTTTATTGACAATATAGCAAATACTTGTTAGTATTTTTAATAATTGCCATTATTAATTTCTAATTCTTTATAGCGTTTCTATCCTCATTTCTGTAAACATCGCATTCTGCTAAGCCTTAAAGAATATAATTAGTTAAATACTCCTTGAAAATGTGAATACGATAGTCTTTTCTCCATTCGTTTCCTCAATTTATGAAAATATAACTAGTCCCTTTGCAATAATATTCCTTTCCTGAATACTAAGGCTTTATAAGGTAATTGTTTTAATTACCTTTAGAGCAATACTTTTTATCCGGGAGGTGAAAAAGAGCTAGTAATTTCTTTCATAAAAAATAAAAAGATGGAGGAGTTGGCTGTATGTCATCAAACGGACACGGAGGATGGGCAAACCCCGCACCAGCTGGCCTGGTAGCTCTGGCCATAGCATGTTTTACCTTTTATGCTCTTTTGGGGGGTAAAGTAGATCACTCGGCAATTCCCTTATTAGGGATATGGTTATTAGGCGGATTCGTTGTGCAAGTTATTGTAGGTCTTGTTGAAATGAGAACTGGAGCACTTACTGGCGGCAACGTATTTGTAGTTTTTTCTGCGTTTTTTATGTTAGTAGGAGGTTTGGAGTTTTTATTTAAATACTTCGCTGGTATTAATGGTTGGGCCTTTGATGCCGGAATTGATGGCTGGGCCTGGTTAGTTCTGTTAATAACTCTAGTTTTGTGGACGCCGGCTTACCTAAAACAATCGCCTCTGATTATGAGTCTTTGTGTTCTTGCTCTTGACCTGGGCGTATTTTTTGTAGCCTTTATGGATTTAGGAATTCTTGCTCGCACCTATTCTTCAGCAGCTGCCATATGCCTATTATTCTCAGGCATTTTTGGTTTATACGTTGCTTCAGCTATAATTCTTAACACGGCTTTTGAGAGAACTGTTCTGCCTATGCCGGGACCGATATTAGGAAGCAAACCAGCCTATGAGCAGGTTAGTAAATCCATGAAATAAAACACCTTAAAATAGATAAATATTAAACAGTGGACTTTAATGTTCACTGTTTTTTGTTTTTCAAAATAAGCCACGAATAATTTTCAGGTTCGTCGCGCTATAGTATGGATAGACTTTATCACTGTCTCAATTTCTTCCCGGGTAGTAAAATATCCCGGGCTAAGTCGGCAGCTTCCCTGTTTCAGGGTACCAATTACCTGATGCGCTAAAGGGGCACAGTGTAACCCAGAACGGGTAACTATTCCATATTCATAATCCAATTGCATACTTACCTGACCACAATCTACACCATCAATATTAAAAGCAATTACTGCGGTCTGCCGCTTACTATCGCAAGGCCCGTATAACTTAACTCCCTTGATTTCTTTAAGACCATTAATAAGTATTTCCGTTAATTCCTGTTCATGACGGCGGATTTTCATAATTCCGGTTTCGAAAATAAAATTAATCCCTGCCAAAAGGCCTACTATACCAGGCGTGTTAGGGGTACCGCTCTCCAACCGATCAGGCATAAATTCGGGATGTTCAAGAGACTCGGAAAAAGACCCTGTTCCCCCTTCCTTAAGTATGCTTAATTTCACTTGTGGTGATACATAGAGTCCACCTACTCCCTGTAAGCCTAATAAACCTTTATGTCCGGTAAAAGCCAGCATATCAATATTTTGCTCTATAACATTAATGGGGAGCACACCTGCACTTTGGGCGCTATCAACCAGAAAAATCAGGCCATTATCCCGACATATTTTACCTACTTGGGCAATAGGCATTATGGTGCCCGTAAGGTTGGAAGCATGTAATATACATACCATACGAGAATTAGGTTTTATGGCTTTACGAATTTCTTCTGGATCCAGGCTACCATCAGGAGCACAAGGTACAGCAGTCCATTCCACTCCCCGCTTAGAGAGGGCATTTAATGGCCGAGCAACAGCATTATGCTCCATACTGGTACTTATGACATGGTCCCCTGGTTTAAGAAAGCCTTTTAAGGCTATGTTTATTGAATCGGTAATATTAGCTGTAAAGGCAATTTGATCACTGTTGTCTATATTAAATAACCGAGCCAGAGCTTCTCTGGTTTCAAGCAATATAGAGCCAGCCTTTAAGGTAGCATGGTGACTACCCCGTCCCGGATTTCCTCCTAGATAACGATTAAAGTAGTCTACCGCCTGGTAGACACTTTCTGGTTTGGGGAAAGAGGTTGCCGCATTATCCATATAAATCAATTTTGTGCCATTCCTTTCCCATTTTGCTCAATAATTATAATAAATACCTGCTGAGTAAAGAGTTTCAAAGCTATTTTGAATGCATTTATAATAAGTAGGATTTGAATTAATAAATTAAGAATTAAAAATTAAGAATTAATGTTGAAATACTTCGTATTTCTTTTCTTTTTTTCACTTTTTATAAATATTAATTCCGCTCTATTAATAGTGAACTCAGTAAATCCGTATTCCGTTGTTACCCCGCAGGGTCCGCGTCTAATTATACAACTATATGCATTTTATTACTTATGGAGCATAATTATTTTCCAATTACAATGTAATACTCCGGTTTGCGGTTGTTAAAATCTCCAGAGCAGTATACATATTGGTAACACTACCTACGGCCAATTTATCCTTGGCCTGATAATAATCCAAACAAGTACCGCAGGATAGTATCTCAGTACCTTTCTCTTCGAGCACCTTCAAAATATCTAGTACAGGAGAACCTTCAATGGTTAAAAAAATGCCGCTATTCATAAAAATTATATGGCTTACTCTGGCTTCTATTTCTTTCAAGCTATATAAAAAACTTCTCATTAATACCTGACCTAACTCAGCTTCTCCCTGACCAAAAAGATTACTGCGAATTAATACCGCTACATCCTCTGCCTTTTCACTTAAATCCTCATTCACTTTACCTACTTTGGTCATATGAATATAATAATCATCATCTTTTTGTTCTATTTCTGTTTCATATCCCCGGCTCTTAGCTAACTTCCCCACATTTTCCAAAGCTGCCTTTTGGTTTACGATGGTAGTTAGCTCATTACCGCCAGGTTCATCCATAGCCTTCCTAGTCAAAATTACCGGCTGCGGGCAATTAAGCCCCCTGGCGTCAATAATTATACCCATCAGTTTTAAACACCCTTCCTATTATTTTTTACTGTCTGCTGCAGTACCCAGGCTCCTTAGTCTTTTTCCCTTATTACACTAAATATAGCACATATTATCTTATCTTAGAAATAACCTGAGGTTATATATGCTGCCAAAGCCTCTAACGCTATTAAAAATTAGTTAACAAAATTCCTTTAATTAATTTTGCTCCAGAGCCAATCAATAATTTCTTGGCGCGACTTCCCTTCTAGCTGCATTTCAAACGTAGCATCCAGTAAGCGACGAAATTCTTTCCCCGGCACCATCCCTAGTGCAATCAAATCTCTGCCCTGTATCCAAGGAACAATTTTCTTCTCCGGATCAAGTCCCAGGCTCTTTATTCTTTGCATTAGCCACTCGCGTACTGGCTTAAAGTCCCTCTCCACACCGCGTCCTCTGAAATCCGCTTCGGCCAGCAGCATTAATTCCCTGACATTTACCCGGTTAACCAGCTTCCTTATAGCCTTATCACTTACTTTATCCTGGGTTTTATAAAGCAAGACGGGATGCATATGCTCTTTTACCAGTTTGCATACTTCCGTAATCAAATAATTGGAGGCATTAAGTTCTCTTAGAAAAGAGCGAGCAAGCTTTTCTCCCTGAATGTCATGCCCATACGCGGTTATTTTACCTTCCCGCATACGAGTTGTAGATGGTTTGCCCAGATCATGCAGGAGAGCAGCAAACATCAATACCTCAGGGTTATTGGATTTCTGCTTGAGACTTGCAGCTATATCAACCACTTGTAAAGTATGTTCCCATACATCACCTTCGGGATGATTAACTGGCGATTGCTCACAACCAATAAGTTGATAAAGCATCGGATGCCTGCGTTTAAGTATCCCTGCTTCCTGCATATACCTTAAACCTATTGAAGGACGAGGAGCAGAAAGCAATAATTTACGTAGTTCTTCCAGAATCCTCTCCGGTTTAATATCATCAAGGGGACATTCTTGCATTAATTCCAGGGTCCTGGGATAAATATTAAAACCTAGTCGTGCTGCTAATTGTACGGCACGGTAGGTGCGTAGCTGATCGACAGTAAAAACTTGTTCGTGAGTATGCCGGATAATTTTCTGGCGAAGGTCTTCCTGCCCTTCAAAAAAATCAAGAACATCCCCACTTATAATATCTATCATCATGGCATTAATGGTAAAATCCCGCCGGGCACATGCTTCCCTATAGCTAATTCTCTCCTTTTGGGGCAGGGTAAAATCCCATTGGAGATAATTCTTAAGTTTAATCACCGGGAAAGAATTCCCTACTTCTATAACTGGTCCATAAGTTTTCAGAATAGAAAGCAATTGATCCCGATTGAGAAAAAATACTTCGATATCAATATCTTTACTAGCCCCAGAATGACCCTGTAATAAATAATCGCGGACATAACCACCAGTATAAAAAGCCCTTCCTCCTTGTGCAGCTATAGCGCGGGCAATTTCATTAATCATATATCTTATCTCCATTTCTAATCTAGTCTTTTAAAAGCATTTTGGTTCTTTTCTCTATGGTCCCCACAATCCCTCCAAAGAATCCTTGCATGATAGACACCCTTTACTACTGAAAAAGGCAATTCAAACCCCCACATTATTACTTTTTGCAGTGAACTATAAAAAAACCCTCGTAGCATTATGCTGCGAGGGCAGGTTATACTTGGATTAGGGCTTGGCTACCAGAGTAATCTCTTTAGTGAGACTTACACCATTCCGAAGTATTTGTACTTTGAGTTTGTCACCGACCATTTTTTGTTCTACAACTGACTGGACATCAGTTCCCGAGGTTATAACAGTTGCATCTAATTTCTGAATAACATCCCCAGCTTGTAGGCCTCCCTTGGCTGCGGGGCTGCCGCTAATAACCTCCATTATTAATGCCCCTCTAGTATCTGCAGGCAAGCCTAATTCAGCAGCTATCTCCTGATTCATGTCTAACATGCTAACACCCATATAAGGCCTTATTACCTTTTCTCCATTCATCAACTGGTTGAGGACATCCTTTGCCGTGTTAATAGGAATAGCAAAACCAATTCCCTGAGCTTGAGCATTAACTGCAGTATTAATTGCTATTACTTGCCCTGCCATGTTTAACAGTGGCCCGCCACTGTTACCAGGATTAATAGCGGCATCAGTCTGTATCAAATTTTTATAATTGCGATCTTCAATAGTAACCGGACGACCTTTGGCTGATATTACTCCAACTGTTACGGTATGATCCAAACCATAAGGTTGACCTATAGCTATTACCCAATCTCCTACCCGCATCTTGTCAGAATTACCCAAAGGTATGGTGGGATAACCCGTACCATCAATTTTTAATACCGCCAAATCCAGTTCGTAGTCCTGACCTACTATTTCAGCCGGAATGCTATTTCCTTTTTCTGATAGCTTAACCGTAATTTGATCAGCATTATCAACTACGTGCTGATTGGTTACTATATAACCATCCGATGAAATAATAAAGCCGGTACCTATACCCTTTTCATAGCGTGACTCAGGAAAACCAGGAAACCTTCCTCCGAAAAATTCCCGGAAAAAGGGATCGTTCATAAAAGGATCATTCATTCTTGTACTCACTTTTATCCGGCACTCAATATTTACTACTGCTGGACCTGCTTTCTCCGCTATATCCGCTACTCCCATAGGTAAGGAAGCAGCAGCACTAGCCGTATTAATAACAGATTTAGGGGCTTCATCATTGGGTGCTGTGCCAGTTAACCCGGATAATAGCGGGATTCCTGCGTTTTCTGCTATCAGGCTCCCCCCTAAAAGAAAACCTACCAATAACACTGCGACCATAGTAATCATCCAGGTTCTTTTCATGATTCCAACTCCTTTCCGAGTTTAATTATATATAAAAATACTTTTAACTACTTTAGAACTTATAGTTAACGCTCTTGGTAATTTTTAACTTTATTGTAACTATTGCATAAGTCTAATTTACTTCCTGGTCAAACTTAAGATAATAACACTATTAAATTAATATTAGGAAGCTCGAGTTAGGTTAAATTTAACAATATTTTATCACACTATACAAAAACAAGGCCAGCATATGCTGACCCGATTTATTTAAAATACCCGAATTCGTCCATAGCTGCTAAACACAACCAGCAAATAAATCGTAATATAAGGGCATACTAAACCAGAAAGGAGGTGTAAGAATGGGAAAAAATAATCGCCGTGATGATAGACTAGAGAACAACCGTAATCGCGATAATCGAATCGAAAACAACCGGGACAACAACCGCGAAGAAAATCGTCAGGATCGCATTGAAAACCGTCGGTAACTGAATTCATATATTTTATTTTTCCAGGGAAATATTTATCAACAAGTTATAACCAGGTGGCATTTTTATTAATATTTTGTCACCTGGTTTTAATTTTAAAACATTGATCTGCTGCAAAAAAAGCCTATTCGAATGCATAATAGTAAATAGCAGCCTAAAGTAAGTGGGTTTGCAGTAGGACCATAATTCAGAATTCAAAATTTAGAATTGACCCCTTACACTAAACCATAGGTTTTGTTTACATCCAGAATAAACATAATACCCTTCCCAGGCTTATCAATATCCATTTTTTCTCTGATGGAGGCAGCGATAGCTTCGGTGAATTCAGTTTCTGCTAATATCAAAACAATTTCTTTTTCCGGTTCTATGAGCATAGAAAACAATTTACAATTTTCATGGATTCCTGACCCTCGGGCATTAATAATTGTACCACCACGGGAGCCAGCCACAGTTGCTGCCTCTAAAACTTTTTCTGCATTGCCTCTATCTACTACTACAAAAATAGCATTATGCATAGAATTTTTTTCACCTCCACTTTCTCTAACCTCACTGGAAACACAATTTCTTGCTCCTATAATACGGTTAACAGAAATAGTAAATGCAATACCATGATCAGGTTTTTGGAATTCATATTTTCGATTGAGTTCCTGCACCGCTTTTTCCGCTATCTGCTTCTCAGCGATAAAGAGGACGATTTCCTTTCTTATATCTGTTAAATCCAGCAATTTCAATATATGACTATTACTGGTTCCCTTGCCCAAAAAAATTGTTCCCCCTGATACCCCATTCTGCTTGGCAATTTTTATTATTTTACTGCCCAAACCATAATTCACAATAACAAATACTAATTCATATTTGTTATTAGCAGAACTGTTATCCATTCCCTTCTAGGCCTCCCTTGGTTGATTTGATTTTGAACAAAAGTCCCAAAATCTGTAGAGTAATAAGTGGCATTAAAGCCACCATGGCAATCATCCCAAAGCCTTCTGCTAAAACATTAGCACCTTCAATAGCTTCAGCCGCTCCTTGTGAAAAGGCCAGAATAAAAGTAGCCGTCATCGGACCGGAAGCAACTCCCCCTGAATCAAAAGCGATACCTACAAATAACTTAGGAACAAAATACGATAACCCAACGGCTATTATATATCCTGGTAAAAGATAATGCCATAATTGAATTTCAGGAACAACAATTCTTACCATGGATAATGCCACTGCCAGAGCAACACCTAGAGAAAGGGCAACCATAACAACAGGTCTTTTTATATAGCCACTAGTTACATCTTCAATCTGATGGGTTAAAACGTAAACGGCTGGCTCAGCTAATATAGTTACTAACCCTAGGATAAAGCCTACGAGAATAATAATCCACTCTTTTTGTAAAGAAGCTACACTGTGTCCAACAATACTTCCCACATCCATAAAACCTGCATTTACGCCCACTAAAAACAATACCAAGCCTACAAATGTATATATTAGGCCCTTTAATATCTTGATAAAATTTCTATTAGATAGTCGAAATGATATTACTTGAAAAATAAAGAATAATACAACCAAGGGCAAAAGCGCTAGTAAGATTTCCCCGGCAACTTTTGGCATTTCATTTATAAAAGGTGCAATAATAGAACTGGAATCAACTAATTCTGATGCCAGGCTGCCGGTAATCTTTTTTACTTGTGCCAGGATACTCATAATCATAACAGCTATGATAGCACCAGCAGAAGCAATGGCAACCAGGCCGAAGCTATCTTCTTCCGACTGTTTACCACTCTCTTTAAGAGCAGATACACCTAAGGCCAAAGCTAAAATAAAAGGAACAGTTAAGGCACCAGTAGTTGCACCGGAAGCATCAAATGAAATGGCTAAAAATTCAGGCGAGGTAAATATGGCTAATATAAAAATAATCAAATAGAGGATAGTCAACAACTTGTGCAGTGGCTTATTGAAAATAATTCTTAATAAGCCAATAGACAGCAGCACAGCAATCCCGACAGATACTACCACCACGATACTCGCTTTGGATATCACCCCAGAGGTTACTGTGGCAACTTGCCCTGCCAGAACATGCAAATCCGGTTCGGCTATGGAAATAAAAAAACCCAGAACTAAACCAGCTAGAGCCACAACCCAGACCTTATTACTTTTTGTAATAGCTGTACCCATTAAAGTACCTATAGGGGTTATACCTATTTCCACCCCAAATAAAAATATAGATAGGCCGATTACGATGAAAATAGCTCCCAATAAAAAACCCCATAATTGATTAATTGCCAGGGGTGTAATAGTAAAATTTAATATTAGTACAATAATGGTAATTGGGAGCACGGAAAATAAAACTTCTTTAAATTTTTGCACTAGTACACTCAAAGATTATTATTCCCTTCCTTTCCTGGTAAATTAGAATGATTGTTGCATTATTTTACTGAACTCATAATGCATGTTCAGAACTTTTACAAACATACATATGGTAATAATAACTCAAGAGCAGATGAAGATGATAATAGAAAAGGGTAAACCACGGTAACGGCTTAAAACAAGTGATAATGGTCATTTATATAGATTAGGCAATCCCGTAATCCTCACATAACTGTTCTATCCAGTTCTGAACTTGAATCCAGTTATGAACCCGGTATATAGACCCATTTTGGACTTTCTTATTATAGGGATAGTCAAAAAGAATAACCGGAATAAATGCAGATAATTCCTGGGCCAGATCATGATGGTCTTCTACCATCAGGTTAACTTTATGCTGCATACAAACATTTAATTTACTAAAGTGATGCATATTGGAAGTGGCATTAAGAACTAATTCATCATAGGTTATGCCATGGACTTTAAGCCATTCAGTTGTTACCTGCTTAATACCCGGAAACATGTGATTACGAGAAGTAATTAAGACTATCTGATGGTATCTATGCAGATTTTGAATTACTTCTGCGGCATGCTCCTTTGGGCGGACCTCACGGTAAATACTCTCCAAATAAAGAGCAAAAAAATCATCCACTGATTCACTGGACCAACCCAGACATTCTTCCAGATAGTACCCACTCAAGTCAGGTACGGTATTTAACCCTCTTTCCTTTCCATAAATCGTGGCATAGTGCATAATCATTTCCGTAGTATAGGTAATAGTATTGTCTATATCAATCCCAATAATCATTAATTATATCCTCACATTTTATTTGTTCCATGGGTATGGGGGTAAATATTAAGGCTAAAGGTGGCACAACGCATCTTTCTATGTATAATTATATGGTAACGCCTTTTATTGGGCAAGGTAAGAGTGCCTTATCATTTGGGGTTTTATGGTAGTATAAGCTGAGACTCCTGATTGAAAAAAGTACGATAACCAAGCTGCAGCATCAAAATAACCGATAGAGCAACGGCTCCTAATATTCCAAACATGATGGCAATCTGGTAAGCAATCGCTGTGGTTGGCAGAGTTCCGGAAAGAATTTGACCAGTCATCATGCCGGGCAGAAAAACGATGCCCATACCTACCATGGAATTAATGGTGGGCATTATAGCTGCCTCAAAAGTGCTGTTAATTATGCTTTTGGAAGCAGACTGTGGTGTTGCCCCCAATATTAAAGCCTCTTCTACTAGTGCTCTTTGGTTCGTCATTCCTTCCAGCAAAAATTTAACCCCCAGCGATATTCCCGTCATTGTATTCCCAATAAACATCCCAGCTATGGGGATAAAGTATTGAGGATCATACCAGGGGGAAATGCGGATTACAATTAATAGAAAATAAATAAGACAGGTAAGCGTACCTATACCCATAGATATGGCAATAACTATTTTAAAACACCGATTTAGCTGATTTATAAATCTCTTGAGTACGGTGTAAACAGCAAAGCTTTCCATAAGAAGAATAACCAATAGTGTTAACCAGGGACTAGGGTTATTAAAAATATAGACCAAAATATACCCCGCTAATATAAGCTGCAAGGTCATCCTGACTGAGGATATAAAAATTTCTTTTTCTCTACCTATACCCCGAATTCTTACAATTGCCAATACTATTAAAACAAATATATATGCCAGTACTACCTGAAATGCAGTTAAATCAATAATTTCCTTCATTAATTATCTCTCCTTATAGAGCAGCGACCATTTGCTATAGTGATTATAGCATCAGAATATTTCTCTGCTATTACATGTGAATGAGTTACCATTACCAGTGTTTTCTCTTTTTCCCTAACATGATTGGTAACCATGGCGATAATAATTTCTTCGGTTGCATCATCAAGAGCTGAAGACGGTTCATCGAGAAGGTAAACCTCCGGATCAAGCAAAAGCACCCGTCCCAAGGCTAGTCGCTGTTTTTCTCCTCCGGAAAGGTTCTGCACCGGATTATCCAGCGTTTTTTCTAATTTTATATGTTCTAATACGGTATTAAGAACATGGTCATCAGGTATGGGTTTAGACTGGAGCTTTAACCCTATAATAAGATTGTCCCTGATAGTACCGGCAAACATAGCCGGATTTTGGGACAGCATGGTAACCTGACGCCGGTGGCTAATAGAATTTATGGTACTCAAATCAATGTTATTAAATAGAATCCGGCCTGAGGTAGGAGATAGCATTTTGTTCAACAATCGCAAAGTAGTTGTTTTTCCACTGCCACTTGGCCCTAACAAAGTAGTTATTTTATTTCTTTCAATAAGCATTTCCGGCAAGTCTAATATATTTTTAAACTTAACATCAATAAATTCAAAAACTGCCTGCATAGTTGTTATCCCCACACCGCAATAACTAGAACTTAAAACTCATTGCAGTTTCCCCTTTAACTACCCTGTCCCCCAGCTCGTTACGTAGTTTCAACAAAGCATTAAAACCAGTACAATGACAGGGAATAATTTTTTGTACATCCAACTCCTTAAGGGCAGCCACAGTTTTAGCTATTCTTTCCTCCGAGGCATTTATGAGATGAGTTCCACCAATAAAGGCTAAAATTTTATTTTGCCCAGTTTTTTGCCTGGCATAACTAATAGTATTTATTATTCCTGCATGGGCACAGCCACTAATGATAATTAGCCCTTCCGGATGATTGATTACCATTGACATATCATCAATAATTTTATCTGCCGCCAACTTCTCTCCGTCTTCAACCCAGAAATTACCTCCTGCATCTTCATAATTATTAACCCGAGGGATTTCCCCGGTCACAAAAACCCCAGGATGAATTTCCGTAAAATTATCGGTAGTAATAAATTCAGAGCCATTTAACCTAATTTCCTGAGAACTAAAAGAAACCCCAATTTCTTTTTGTTCTTCCTTCTGGACCACATAACGTTTTTTGAAAATTTGGGAATGGGCATACACTTTTTTCTTATTACCCATATGTAAAAAAGGAATAACAGCACCGGTATGATCAAAATGGCCATGACTTATTATTAAATCATTTATTTCCGCTAGGTCTATCCCTTTTGCAGATGCATTATTAAAAATAGCATCTGCCGAACCCGTATCAAATAGGAATTTTCTTTCATCAACTGTAACCAGAGCAGCAAAGCCATATTCGCCTATAAACCCAGGTGCTGGAGTGGTATTTTCTACCAAAATGGTAATCTTAACTTTCATTAACATACCTCCCTAATAAAACTATAAAGCTAGAAATATATTAAAATCTACCAGCAATAATTACAAATACTAGATAATTAAAAAAATAACCCCATCAATATTTTTATTAATGGGGTACAAATTAATAGGGTACTTTCACAAGTATTTTTTATGCCTTTTTTATAATCATTTTGGGAATACATTACTAGCAATTTGTGCGGTTGCAATAGCCTGTTTAATGCTGTTGATAACTTCCTTCAATAAATCTTGATCTGGTCCCTGAGCCATAACTCTTACTAGTGGTTCAGTTCCCGAAGGTCTTACTACCAGTTTTCCCCATTCCCCCAGGCGACTCTTGGCCTCAGCTATTGAAGCAACAACTAATTCATGGCTTAAAATCTTCTCCTTATTATCCAGCCTGATATTCTCCAGTATCTGGGGCTGTTTTTCCATCTCCCGGGCCAACTCTGATAAACTAATACCACTACGTTTCATAACTTCAGCTACCTTGATAGAAGTTAATATACCATCTCCAGTAGTAGCATAGTGAGAAAATATTATATGTCCCGATTGTTCTCCACCTATTAAGGCACCGATTTCCTGCATTTTCTCTAATACATAACGGTCCCCTACCTTACAAGTTTCGATTTGGATGCTTTCTCGCCGCAGTGCTATATCCAGCCCAATATTACTCATAACTGTTGCCACTACCTTGGGGGGATTGAGTTTGCCATGCCGATAAGCATCCAAGGCACACATTAACATGATGTAGTCACCATCTAATTCATTACCCAGTTCGTCAACTATAATACAGCGGTCAGCATCACCATCAAAGGCTACACCCAAATCGGCATGATGTTCTACCACTGCTCTACGGAGACTTTCAGTATGGGTTGACCCACAGCGCTCGTTTATGTTAACACCATTAGGATTATTGTTAATGGCTATAACCCTAGCACCTAGGCTTTCCCATACTTTTGGACCTACATTGTAAGCAGCTCCATTAGCACAATCCATAACCACTCTTATCCCATAAAGGTCTTCTTTTAGGTTATAGCACCCTAAAAGATATTTTAGGTAATTATTTTCCGCTTCTTCGACATTATAAACTCGTCCCACATCAGCCCCGCTAGGACGAGGTAAATTCTCCGTTCCGGTTCTTACTAATTGTTCGATTTCATCTTCTACTTCATCAGGAAGTTTGTAACCGCTGGAGCTAAAAAATTTAATGCCATTGTCGGCTACCGGGTTATGGGAAGCCGAGATTACTATTCCGCAAGAAGCATTATAATAACGGGTTAAATAAGCAATGGCAGGAGTTGGTATTATCCCTACCGTAAGCACGTCAGCCCCAGTGGAACATATACCAGCCTGAAGAGCTGCTTCCAACATATCACCCGAAATACGAGTATCTTTTCCCACCAATAACCTTGGTCTACCTCCAGCTTCCCGTTTGGCTAAAACAAAACTCCCCGCTCGTCCTAGATTAAATGCCAGCTCAGGGGTTAAATCAATATTAGCTATTCCTCTGACACCATCTGTTCCAAATAAACTTCCCATTTTATACTCCTCCAGTTTAAACTTTGATTAGTTAATCAACCATAAGATTACACCCTCGAAGGGGTGCGAATGCTCCCTCCACTCGCTATAAAGGTCACAGATTTGCACCCACTACGAGTATTACACCCCACGCATTTGCCGCAACTTTTATCACTATTATGCAATTGAAAAGGGTTTTGGCAGCAGTTAACTTTATAAGCTTCAACAGTTATATTTTATTCTATTAATATAAATTCGGTTAATATAAATACTACATCAGGAGTTATCCTCAATATCACTCTCTTCTTCCGGAGCCTTTTCAATACTTACTTCAACTAATACCCGTGAAGGGGAAATTTTGGCCCCCGCTGGTGCTTGCAGGATTACCTCCTGACTGAAGGACTGCTTCTTTTCGGTAATATCAATTTCAGGGGTATTAATTTCTTTTATTTGCGCTGGCAGTTCCCGATTAGCAATTATATTAACCTTATCAGGAATAATGATCACTTGTGTTACTTGATAGCCTTCGGCGGCCTTCCCCTTTAAAACCCCTTTTACTGGTAATGCTTTACTAATCAACTTCTCACTTACAGCTGCATGAACTACAACTGTTTCAGGGATTATGGTAACACCACGATTTATAACATTACCTTTTGTATCACGTGCTTGGAGACGAAAACGTAACGAGCTAACTTCTGTAGTGGTACTAAGATCAACCGGACATATTATCTGGCTTACTCGGCTTAAAACATCCTCTTCGCCAGTTATAATGCAATGGTCAGAAGTTGTTACCATATCCAGTAACTCATAACCAACCGGCGGATTGGCAGTTATCTGATATTCTATTCGAAATTCGCGCTGCTGCAGCTTGGATAATACGACTTCAACCTCCCGGGGTTCTACCCTAGTAAACATAGCACCTGCAATTGGTTCCAGCTCTACGGGAACAAGATGGGTTCCCTCCTCCATGCCTGACAAATCTACAAAAGCAGTGGCTTTTTCGCTTCCCTTGCGAGTTCCCCATAATTTTACACTGACCTGGCTAGGAGCTTGCTTAATACTAAGTCCTTCCCCAAGGTTTAAATACTCAAGGTCAGCCTTAAGTGTACTCTGGCGATTGGAGCTACCGCCCTGGTTGCCAATATAAATCCATAAAAGAACAGCCAATATTACAGATACTAGTTTTAATCCTAGCTTACTCTTTTTCGGATTGTCGGTATTCACCCAACCACCTCTTAATAAGGGATTCAGCAGCCTGTTCCTGGCTCTGCAATTCCCGGTTTAGTATTTCCTTAAGACTATCCCCATCGAGATAGCGCTGCAAACGACCTTCCCGGGCCAGAGAAATAGTCCCGGTCTCTTCAGAGACAATTACCACAAGTGCGTCCGAAACTTCACTGATACCTATTCCAGCACGATGACGGGTGCCTAATTCTTTATCCAGATTAGGATTAACACTTAGAGGAAGAAAACAAGCCGCAGTATCAATACGTCCTTCCGTAATTACTACCGCCCCGTCGTGTAAAGGGGTTTTGGGCACAAATATATTAATTAGCAGCCCGGAAGAAACTAAAGCATCTAATTTAACTCCACTATCCATGTATTCAGCAATACCCGTTTCCCGGGTCAATACGATTAACGCACCTACCCGGTTACGTGAAAGTACCTTGGCAGCTTCACATACTTCTCTAATAACTCTGTCGTACTCTTCCTTTAAAGATATTTTGGTATGGGAGGTAAAAAAACTTCTTCGGCCCAAATATTCCAAGAATCTTCTAATTTCAGGCTGGAAGACAATTGGCAAAGTAATAGCAAAAAGAATCCACAGCTTTTCTACTAACCAGTTAACCATATCCAGCTTAAGATAACTGGCGGCCACCGTAAAAACTAATAACAAAATAAGCCCTTTTAAGAGCTGTTCCGCGCGGGTTGACCTGAATAATCCTAGCAATCGATAAAAAACATAAGCTACAATTCCAATATCTATTAAGCTGCGTAAAATGTCCCATGGACTGGCCAAAACTCCAGTTAAAAACGAAAAATCCAAGCCTTAACCCTCCAAAACAAGGCTAATTGAGCTTATAATCCTTTTCAATGTCAAATATCAGTGTTGGTTCTGAAGCGAAAATAAAAAACCGCATTCACTTTTATGCATGCGAAAAAGGGTTTTTGCAGCTAATCATACTTATAATAAAAGCAATTACATCTATTAATTTTATCAGAAAATGACAATAATTAATACTAAACGTAAAAGCAATTACATGGTATTTCACTTTACTTTTTCCTGAAAATGGATATAATTTTCCTGCTTCCTTTTTAAGCAAATTGACAAAGAAAATTACGTTATTTATAATGCTTATAGTTTGAGTCAAATTAAAGGAGGGAATACCATGGCCTATTACATTACTGATGAGTGTATTTCATGCGGCGTATGTGCAGATGAGTGTCCAGTTGAGGCCATCTCAGAAGGTGAGGAGAAATACGAAATTGATCCCGAGCTTTGCACCGAATGTGGCTCATGTGCTGATGTTTGTCCGGTAGAAGCGCCCACACCTGCTGAATAGATATTATTGCCGATTAAAAGCCCCCTTAGACAGGGGGCTTTGTTATTAAGGCAGTAAGTTATCCGGTATTTTATAGTACCGCCAATAGGCCTATCCTGGAAGCTATTAAGGACCAAGTTGTTTTATTTTAGATTTAAAAAGTTGTTTTGACGTAGTGCTTCATAAAGTATAATAGCAACTGAATTACTAAGATTTAGCGACCTTCCTATATCTAACATAGGAATTCTAATCAGCTGCTCAGGATAACGCTGTAATATTTCCCAAGGTAATCCTTTAGTCTCACAACCAAAAACCAGCATATCATCCGGTTTATATAATACTTCGTTATAGCTCCGGCGGGCTTTGGTTGTAGCCAAATAGATATTGCTATCATGGTAAGCTTCAACGACCTGCTGGAAACTATCATAAAGCTTTACTTCCACCTTGTCCCAATAATCCAAGCCCGCTCTTTTAAGGTAACGGTCCTCAATGGAGAAGCCCAGCGGCTTTACCAGGTGTAAAGTTGACTGCGTAAGAGCACAGGTACGAGCTATGTTACCTGTATTCTGCGGTATCTCGGGATTAACTAGAACTATATGCATAATTTACCTCCACAGGAAATGGACGCGGATTACGCGGAATTTAAGGAGTTTCGCGGATTCTTTTATTAATTTCACTGCGATAGCCCCTATTTGAATGTATAATAGCGAATACCAGATTCTAAAGTAATATACCCACCGTGCACTCGTATGTATCGCTCCGTATTTCTTGGGATTTTTTATAATTAAATTGAATCCGCGTAATCCTTACTAATCCGCGTCTTCCGCGTCAAATTACCTTCCACCAAATTATACCTGATTTCACTCGTCATAACAAAGTCCGGGCTGGCAATACTAAGCCAAAAGGAAAGGAGTAATTATATGTTAATACGAAAAATTACTTCAGGCATTGTTATTATTCTGCTATGCACAATTACCCTTACAGGATGTCAGCCCCAAGCTGAGAAACCGGCCAAACCAGTTAAATTATCTGAAGAGGTAAGGAAGTATAATTCCGAACCGACCATTAGCCTTTACCGTACGGAAACGGGTGCTAAAGAAGAGTTAAAATTGGAGGATTACTTAAAAGGGGTTTTAGCAGCAGAGATGAATACCAAATTCCCCCTGGAAGCCTTGAAGGCTCAGGCCATAGTAGCCCGTACCATGACCCTGGCTAAAATAGAATATGAAAATGGAACCCAGGATAAACACGGCACTGATGCCAGTGATAATCACCTTGAGTTTCAAGAATATAACGAAAAAGGCATTACAGAAAAAATCACCCAGGCAGTTAAAGAAACCAGAGGACAAGTTCTCACTTACAATGGTAAGTTCGCCTATACTTTGTTCCATTCTTTGTCCAAAAACAAAACTGCCAGTATAGCTGAAGGCTTCCCCAATCTTGCCGATAAAATATCCTATTTGGTGCCCGTTAAAACTAATGGGATAAAATATGCACCTGAGAAGTACCGTAATTGGACCGTTAAAATACCTCGGAAAGATATCCAAAAAGTAATGGGCAGCAAAGCTGGTAATCTGGATGATATTAAGATAAGCCAAAAAGGCCCGTCAGGTAGGGCTACTGAAATAAGTGCAGGCAGTGCCTCCATAAACGCAGTCGACCTGCGCCAGGAAATTGGCCCGGATAAATTATATTCTACCATGTGGAGTAGTGTTACTCCACAGGGCGATTACATTGTCTTCAAAGGCTCCGGCTGGGGTCATGGGGTAGGTATGGAACAATGGGGGGCCTATGCTATGGCCAAAGAAGGCAAAAAAGCCCGCCAGATAGTGGAATACTACTATCCCAAAACCACCTGGGTTAAGCTTTACGAGTAACCGCTGTCACCTCAGCACTCATTAGCAGCAGCAATGTAGATGCCGGTGAGGATGAGAAGACCGCCTATTATCTGATACCATTGTAATAACTCCTGAAAGATAAAAAAGGCTAAGATGCTGGCTCCTACAGATTCGCCTAAAATAGAAACAGCGACTATAGGAGCCTTTACATATTTTAGAGCCCAATTAAGCACCCCATGCCCTAATAATCCAGGCCCCAAAGCTAATAGGAAAAATAGCAGCCAATTAAGTGACGAATAATTAGTTAAATTCAGATTCATAACCCAGCAAATTGGAAACAGTACTAGAGCCGCAACAATCGATACTAACATGGTATAGTTCATAGCATCAATATGAGTTCGTACTTTACGCCCTATAATAAGATAGATGGCTATAAAAAGGCCGCTGGCTAAAGCCAGCATATCACCCCAAAACTTACCCGTCTGCAAGTCTCCCAGGGCAATAAAAAGGCTACCCGTAAGGGCTAACATAATACCCCCAATTACTAACTTAGAGAGTTTTTCCCGTAAAAACACAATGGAAAACAAAAGCACAAATATAACCTGTAAATTGGTAAAAAGTACTGAACTTGAGATACTGGTATAACTTAAGGAAGTTGTCCAAAAAGCAAAATGCAGAGCCAGGAAAAACCCGGCCCTGATTATTAGTAGATAATCACGGCGCTTAATATCTATCAGGCTGTTTTTCAGCTTGCTGCCCTTTAAGCTACCAGCCATTAAAGAGGTAAATAGTACCCGGTAAAAAGCAATAACCAAAGCTGGTGCACTACAAAACCTGATAATAATCGAAGATGTAGACATGATAATAACAGCCAGGAATATACATAGATATATTACGGGTAATCTCATGCTTCTGCGCCCAGATAAGACTGGATAACTCCTTCGTCATTAACAACCTCTTCCGGAGTGCCATCAGCTATTTTGCGACCATAATTTAAGACCGCAATTTGCTCACATATATTCATAACCAGGTTCATATCATGTTCCACCAAAAGAATTGTGATTTTCTTTTCTTCCCTTATCTTCCAGATTAGATCCATTAATTCTGCTTTTTCGGAAGAATTCATACCGGCAGCTGGTTCATCAAGTAAAAGTAGGGCTGGCTTAAGGGCCAAAGCCCGGGCTATTTCCAATCTCCTCTGCTCTCCATAAGCCAAATTTTCAGCAAATTCCCATCTTTTTTCATAAAGATCCACCAAACGAAGAAGTTCTTCGGTTTCTTCCAGGATTCGCTTTTCTTCCCGGCGCTCACCCGGTAGACCCAACATACCACTTAAAAATCCACTTTTACTAGCCCCATAGCTTCCTACCCTCACATTGTCCAGAACGGACAGCTTGTTAAAGAGGCGGATATTTTGGAAAGTCCTTCCTATACCCATACGAGCTACACTCCAGGCTGGCTTTTTATTTATCAGCTGTCCTTTAAAAAATACCTTTCCTCCGGTAGGAACATATATTCCCGTAATAATGTTGAATAAAGTGGTCTTCCCAGCACCATTGGGTCCAATAATACCAAAAATCTGTTGTTCTTTAACCGATATGTTAACCAGATCCAGAGCGCGTAAGCCGCCAAATTCCTGGGTAATATCTTCTAATTGGAGGACGACGGCCATGCCCCCACCTTCTTCCTTTGTAACTTTCTCTTAATGTCATAAACCCTGACATCTCCTAATAGACCATTGGGACGGAATATCATTAATATTACCAACAAAGCCCCATAGAATAAAAGTCGATATTCAGCTACTACCCTTAACATCTCCGGCAGGAGGGTCAGTATTACTGCTCCTATAAACGTTCCAGGGATACTGCCCATTCCCCCAAGAACCACCATATTAAGTAATTCAATGGATTTCATGAAACCAAAATCCTGGGGGCGAATAAAGTACATATAATGCGCATAAAGGCCTCCACCTAGACCAGCCAGAAAAGAACCAGCGGTAAAGGCAAAAACTTTAAGAAGAGTAGTGTTAATGCCACTGGATTCAGCGGCTATTTCATTTTCCCTTATGGCATATAAAGCCCTGCCTGTGCGGGATTTGAGCAGCTTAGTATTAAGTATAAGGATGATGATAACAATCCCCCAAACCAGCACAAAAGAAGTATTCTGAGGAATGCCCGAGAGTCCAACCGCCTTACCTCCAGGCTCAAAATTCAAGAAGAAAACGCGTATGATCTCGGCAAAACCTATAGTAACCATAGCCAGGTAGTCACCTTCCAGGCGCAAAGTGGGGATGCCAATAATAAATCCAAATAATCCTGCCACTAAGGCCCCGGCTAATAGTGAAAGGTAAAAAGGGCAACCTACTTGCATGGAAAGAATGGCTGAAGTGTAAGCCCCCAGGCTCATAAAACCGGCATGTCCCATGGACAACTGTCCAGTAACACCTGTTATTAAGTTAAGCCCCAAGGCCAGTATCACATTTATCCCGATTAACATTAGAATCCGCAGGTAATAAGGATCAAAATACTGCATTAAAAGTGCATCCATATAATAATTCACCTACACCTTTTTTGAAATCTCTTTCCCTAATAGACCTTGAGGACGAATAATTAAGACCAAAATCAAGATACCAAAAGCTATAGCATCTTTGTAGGAGGAAGATAGATAAGCTACTCCCAATATTTCCAAAATACCCAGGGTTATTCCTCCTATCATTGCTCCGGGTATGGAACCAATCCCTCCCAGAACCGCAGCAGCAAAAGCCTTTAGCCCCGCCATAGTCCCCATGTAAGGCCAAACCGCATTGTAGTAAATACCCACCATAACCCCGCCGGCGGCAGCCAGAGCCGAACCTATAGCAAAGGTAAAAGAAATAATGCGATTAACGTTAATACCCATAAGGTAGGAGGCAGCCAGATCCTGCGAACAGGCACGCATGGCTTTACCTACTCTGGTTTTCTGTACCATTATCTGTAGTCCCACCATTAATAAAGCAGCAACCAGTAAGATTATTATTTGTAATGATGAAACATGTACTGGCCCTATCTCATAGGTCACAATATTAATAACCTCCGGATAGCGGCGGGTATTAGTCTGGGCTATTAAAACCATTAAGGTCGACAAAAATATGGAAACACCAATAGCACTTATTATAGCTGACAGACGGGAAGACTTTCCCCGCAGAGGACGGTAAGCTATTATTTCTACCAGCATACCCAAAACCATACAAAAGGCCATGGCTCCCAACAGAGCTACACCTATGTTAGCCCCGGTCTCAATAACCAGAAAAAGTCCCACAAAGGCTCCTACCATATATATTTCTCCGTGGGCAAAGTTAATTAGTTGAATAATTCCATAAACCATAGTATAACCCAGGGCTATCAAAGCATAGGTGCTACCCAGAGTCAACCCATTCAGCAGCTGTTGCCAAATCATAAGTTTCCTCCCCTGCCTGATTTGATTGTACAGAGTTTAAGACAGAGCTATATCAGTCTTAAACTCTGTATAATCCTGACAATGGCCCGACCAAAGGGACGGGCCATTGTTTATAGTATAATGCATATTACTACTGAATGTTTACAGGAATCTTATCCAATAATGTTAATTTTCCATCCTTAACAGTAATCAGGCAAACTGGACTCTTAATGGGTTCCCGATCAGACCTAAAGGTTGTATTACCTGAAACTCCCGGATAATCCTTAAGTTTAGCCAGTTCATCTTTGAATACAGAAGGATCTGTACTATTAGCATCAGTCATAGCCTTGGCCAGAATCATAACCGCATCATAGTACTGAGCCGAGAACATATCTGGTTCTTCGTTGTATTTAGCCCGATAAGCTTCAAGGAATTTTTCCGTTTCGGGAGTAGGTTGGTCACTGCTAAAACCACAATAGAAAATTACCTTTTCTTCTACGGCATCACCGCCCAGTTTAGCTAAATCCTGGCCATAAAGTCCGTCACCGCCAACCAAAGTAATATCCAAGTTCTGCTTTTTAGCTTCATTCATTAAAAGAGCCGCTTCTCTATAGTACCCGGTAAATACTAAAACATCAGGATTTGCTTTCTTTATGTTAGTAATCTGAGCGGTAAAATCAGTTTCCTCATCATTAATACTTTCTTCAATTACGATATTGCCGCCCTGTTTTTCTATGGCCTCTTTAAATACCGGGGTTAATGCGGTGCTATAGCCATTATTTAGGGAAGTAACAATGGCAAAGTTCTTCCATCCCTTGGTGTTCATCATCCAGTCAACCACTGAAGGAACAGCGAACATATCTAATAAGGTATTGCGAAATACATAATCACCAATTTCCACCACTCCAGTTCCAGTGGCACCAGCGGAGAATATAACTACTTTATTCTTCTGAGCAATGTCAGCAGCAATTTTAGTTAGTCCTGTACAAGGGTCACCTACCATGGCTACAACCTTATCCCTGGTTATATATCTGGTGGCAATATTGGCTATCTCAGTAGAATCACCCTTATTGTCCTGATAAATGCCTACGACTTTTTTACCCAGTACGCCGCCATTGGCATTGAGTTCTTCAATAGCCATTTCCATACCTTTTTGTCCAGGGATACCATAATTAGCTACAGACCCGGTGGTAGCACCTAAAAAACCTAGTTTAATAACATCTTCGTCCGCATCACTATCAGAGGTTGAACCGCCGCCACATCCTGCAATTATGGAAAATACCATTAATAGACATAGCAAAAAGGCCCATTTAGTTTTACCACGAAATTTCAAATTATTATCCTCCCTTATTTGTTGTTTATTAAAAAAGCAATACATCTTTTAATGTAATACTCACCCCCACTCATAGAAAAGTATAACAGTTTATATATTCCTTTTAATAGCCGAAAATCCTTCCCCGATATAAAAAAACTGTCAAATAGGCTATTAAAACTCCTTTACTTATTACTGCATAAAATTCTACCTTCTGGAAACCTTAGTATATATGAACAGGATTGTGCTACAAAAACCCTTATTCCAATGCATATTAGTAAGAACTAGGCTTAAGTAGTGGGGTTTGAACTAATAATTAAAATTAAGAATTAAGAATTAATAATTGAGAATTATTGTAGAAATACTCTGTATTTCTTATAATTTCATCCGTTAAATAATAAAGTTCATTTTCCTTAATTTTCGCTACATTAATTGTAAACGCAGTGAACACTCGTATGCCTTTAGGGTACGTATTCACTCTTCGAGTACTACTGATGTTCGCTTCGCTCACAATTAAGGTTGCCGCGTCTAGTTATGCATGTTTATTACTTCTTGCGCGGAATTAAACAATTGGTTAGGAGTATTTATGTTAGGTTGGTATTTTAAAAAACTGCGAATAAGGCGCGAGCTTAATAGTCAAAAATCGGAGAAAGAGGGACAGGGAAATCCTCAACTACAACCTGCTCATCTTTTCCCCTCATTAAGTAAAAACCTGCAGCTTATGCGCAATATTGTCGGCACTAGTCCTGATATTATTTATCGGCTTGTCGCCTTTGGCCCTGATAACCGCTATAAAGCTGCCCTGATTTTTTTGGATGGGATTGCCACTAATACAACGATTCATGATGACATCATTAAACCCTTAACCATGGGCAGTCAGTTGCACCAGCGGGAAGAGATTGTACCTGATTTGGATTACATTAGTCAAGTCCTTATTGCTGTAGGTAACGTAAAAAAGATCAGCCGAACATCAGAAGTAGTTGATTCCTTTTTATCCGGCAGCACCATCTTATTTTTAGACGGGACAGCTGAAGCCCTGGCTCTCGATACCCGGGGCTGGGCTTCCCGGGGAATAGTAGAACCTCAAACCGAAATGGTAGTACGCGGCCCCCGGGAAGGTTTTACCGAAACCCTGCGTGATAATATTGCCCTCTTACGAAGAAAAATTCAATACCCTGGTTTTACCGTGGAAAGCATGGTAATCGGCAGAAAAACCCATACCCAAGTGGCGATAGCCTATATTAAAGGTCTGACCAACCCTGAACTAATAAAGGAATTAAAACACCGTTTACAACGTATTGATATAGATGCTGTTTTAGAATCTGGTTATATTGAGCAGCTAATTGAAGATAGCCCTTTATCCTTTTTCCCAACTGTAGGTAACAGTGAAAAACCTGATAAAATCGCCGGTAAAATTCTTGAAGGACGCGCTGCTGTTTTAATCGATGGAACCCCCTTTGTCTTAACGGTTCCCTATCTTTTTATTGAAGGTTTCATGTCTGCTGAGGATTATTATGTACGGCCCTTTTATGCTAACCTGCTAAGGCTGCTGCGTTTTGTAGCCTTTTTGGTTAGTCTTGTGCTGCCTGCAGCTTATGTTGCTGTCAGCACCTTTCATCAGGAATTACTTCCTACTAATCTGTTGATTACTATGGCTTCAGCTTCAGCCGGTACCCCTTTCCCGGCGGTGCTGGAAGCCCTGGGAATGAGCCTGGTTTTTGAGATTTTGCGGGAAGGAAGTTTGCATCTACCTAGGCAGGTAGGATCGGCTGTTACCATAGTTGGGGCTCTGGTACTAGGAGATGCAGTTATATCTGCAGGTATAGTAGGAGCACCTATGGTCATAGTGATAGCTACCACTGCACTGGCCTCTTTTTTAGTAGTACCCTATATCCCCTCAACTACTGTACTACGTTTTATTCTGATTATTATGGCTGGTTTTCTGGGAGGATTTGGCCTGGTACTCGGGTTATTAGCCATCCTGGTACATCTGTGTGCCCTGCGCTCTTTCGGGGTTCCCTACCTATCCCCCATAGCCCCCCTGGACCCTGAAGGTATGAAAGACAGCCTGGTGCGGCTTCCCTGGTGGAAGCTAAGCCGGAGGCCCCGTAGTATTAATCCATTAGATCAACAACGACAAGTAGCAGGCACTAAACCCGGGGCACCTAAATAACTTTAATCTTAGCTAAAGGGGGTAAATCAGATGGGAGAAAAAATACCTCATTCCGTGATAATAGTATTACTCCTGCTGCTCTGTATAACTACCTGCACAGGCTGCTGGGATCGCAGAGAATTAAAAGATTTGGCTCTTGTTGCCGGGGTAGGTTTTGATCTGCCTGCCCGCGGTGAAGGAGTTACCCTAATTGCCCAGGTTATTGATCCGGAGATGCTTCGCTCACCACAGGGACCCAGCAGGGGTGGGGGAAACAGCGTTAGCTCAAGTAAACCATATTGGAATATTACCAGTACCGGAGAAACTATATTTGAGGCAGTGCGCAATTGTACTCACCAATCTCCCTTTCCCCTTTTTTGGGCTCATTGTCAGGTTGCTATTTTTAGTGAGCAACTCGCCCGTCAGGGAGTTAAAGACTACTTGGACTTTTTACTACGGGATTACGAAACTGGTCCTTACATTGTGCTCCTGGTAGCAGAAGAAAAGCCTGAAGATATCCTGAATCTTGATACCCGGTTACGAAAAATCCCCGCTTTCAACCTTGAAGCTTGTATGAAACATCTCCAAAATGCAACATCTCATGGGTTAGAAGTTACCCTTGGTAGTTTCACCAAGATGCTGGCAAGTCAATCCCGTGCTCCCTTGGCCAGCCTGGTAAAAGCAGTTAAAGGCGAACAGGGCCTCTATTTTTCTCTGGAAGAAACCGCCGTATTCAATCGGCAGGCACAGATGGTGGGAAAACTGAATAGGGAGGAAACCAGGGGTCTCTTATGGGTCCTAGGCGAAATAAAAGGCGGTATAATCGTGATTAAATCTCCGGATGGCAGCAGTAAAGCCAGCATGGAAATTCTGAAATCCAAATCAAAAGTCAAGCCATTTCTGGAAAATGGCCGCATAGGAGTAAATATCTCTGTTCAGTTAGAAAGCGCCCTGGGTGAGAACTGGGCTTTCGCTGATGAGCTGAAGGAATCCGGCCGGGTCTTTTTAGAGCAGCAGCAAGCAGCGGTAGTAGAAAAGGAAATCCGCATGGCTATAGAAAAAGCCCGTCAATTGGATGCTGATATTTTCGGGTTCGGTGACCGTTTTTACCAAACCTACCCCCAACAGTGGCAGAAGCTCAAACCAGACTGGAATGATATCTTTAAATCCCTTGAAGTTACTGTTGAAGTTGATTCTCGAATGCTTTTTTCACCTATTACAAGCCGCAGTATAAGAAACTTTTAGGCTTGGAAAATAGAAAATAGACACAGATAACTCAGGCCTTTCGGGCACACAAATTTACACGGTTTTTTAGACACTGAAGAACCCTGAAATTTATGATTAACACTGATCATTTATTTTTATTACTGGCGACGGTGTTTGTGTTACTTGGAATACGAATATGCCAGATTAGTGGATAATAAGCACAGATTTCACCCCCAATGGGGCGCTGATTGAACACTGACTTTTGTGAAATGGATAGAAATACGGAGTATTTCAACGATAATTCTTAATTAATTCCTAATCATTAATTCCAATCATCGTATTCATTATTATGCATTTGAAAAAAGAGTTTTGGCAGTAAAATCATAACTTTATAATTCAAACACGGAGGATTACAATTGGACTATAGTAAAATTTCCCCATTGCAGTTTGCAATATTGCTTGTCAGCTTTTTATTAGGCTCATCCCTTATAACCCAACCAGGGTTATTAGCAGGACGTCACACCTGGCTGGCCCTTATCATTGGTGTAGTGGCAGGTTTGTTACTGGCCTGGGGGTTTGCTGTTCTTGCGAACCGCTTCCCCGGCAAAACCCTGGTGGAAATCAATGACCTGGTTTATGGCGCATACATGGGTAAATTCATTTCTATTCTTTATTTATGGTTTTTATTACACCTGGCAACCCTGGTGTTACACCATTTATGCGATTTTATTACAATCATAGTACCGCATACTCCCCGTGTTGTCCTTATGGTATTTTTACTGCTGGTTTGTGCCAGTGCAGCTCGCTGTGGGGTAGAAGTAATTGCCCGCTGTAGCCTGATTCTGGTGCCATTAACTTTTATTGCATGCCTCTTTATTACTACCTTAGCAACACCTATTATGGATTTTAAGCACTTTCTCCCTATTAGTCATATTGATGTTGCAAAGCTGGCCATGGCTGCCCTGGGGGCAAGTACCTTTCCTTTTGCTGAAAGCGTGGCCTTTCTTATGGTTGCTTTTGCCATTAGCGGAAGAGCTCATCCCAAGAAAGCATGGACTGCCGGTATCCTAATCGCAGGAGCCATGTTTGCTATTATTACGGTACGCAATATTGCTGTCCTGGGACCGGTATATGGGATATTTCTAAACTTCCCCTCTCATGCTGCAGTTCGGACCATAGAATTAGGAGAGGTCCTAACCCGCCTGGATCTTCTCCTGGTCGTACAGTTTCTTACCATGGGTTTTTTGAAGTTATCGGTTCTTTACTATGGAGTTGCTCTGGGAACAGCTCAACTATTTAAGATAACCTCCTATAAACCTGTGATCTTACCACTGGGCGCTATAATTGTTAACTTAAGTTTACTGCAGTTTAGAAGTTTCCAGGAACTTATTAACTTTGCTGAGAATACATTTCCTTTTTATACTATTCCCTTTGCCATAATAATTCCCTTGCTTACCCTGTTGATTTCATCATGGCGTAAACCGCCAATTGCACAAGGAGAAGCCTTATGAATGTGTTATGGATTCTAATAGCTTTCGCTATAATGGCCTGGTTCGAGATTCCTGGCCTGTTGCAGAATAATGAAAAGCGGGATATGTATATCTTTTACGGCTTTTATACAGCAGCATTGCTGATCAGCATCCTGCACGTTCTGGGAGTTAATCTGCCTAACCCTATCAATAGCATTGAAGCTGGCGTCGTGTCTTTTAAGAACCTTTTTTAAGCTAGACTTCTGCTTAGACATGAAAATAATAGACACAGCAACCCTAATTGTAAAGCGAAGCGGAACATCAGTAGTACCCGTAGAGTGATTACACTGATTGCCACAAGATTTACACTGCGATATTAATTGTAAAAATAGGAGAAATATTATAAGAAAGGTGCCAAGGGGATATCACTATACTCCCTGGCCTGCATAAAAAGATTTACCCTTGGGTCATTGCGGTATTCAGCAAGCAAATTCTTAAACATCAAATCAAAACTGGTTAGCCCCTGTTGCGGAGACATTTCCAGCAGCCTTAACTCTTCAGCAAAAAGCTGGGTTGCCGTGGCCCCAATCCAGCTTAATGAATAAATAAGCTGTTGGGTATCTCCTGTTATCTCACAGCACAGATAGAATCGGCATATTAGCGAACGTACCGGATAAATAGTACAAATATTATCCTGCAAAAAAATACAAGGATTAGGTAGAATGCGCAGTAAACCAGCCTTTAATTTTTCCCCTTGAAAATAGCGCTTAAAAAAATCCGGATAGTTCAAGCCAGTATATGCAGCCATTTTCTTGACCGCAATAAGGTCAGGAATTACATAGGCAGTGTTACAGCAATTAATGGTACAGGCTTTACAAGCCCCTTGCTGACCTTCGGCATAGAGCTTGTACAGCCTTTCATCATCACAAAGAGGTTGCCATGCCTCCAGCAAATCCTGCAAAGTAGCACTAGCATCATTTACCTTAACCCCTACAGCATTATTCTCATCTCCATCATAATAGATCTCAACTTTACTTAATTCCTGCACTATCATTAACTCCCTTATTTATCCTGACATTTTATCGCTTCCCGGGCTAGCTGGTCACAGCGCTCATTCCAATGAACACCAGAATGTCCTTTAACCTTCTCTATTTTTATACGATTTTTCTCCATAAGATTAAGCAAGGCTTTCCACAAATCCTGATTAGCCACGTCCTCTTTTTTACTGTTCTTCCAGCCATTCTTTTTCCATTTGCTTATCCAGTCCTGACGAAAGGCATTTACTATGTAGGAACTGTCTGAATAAACTACGACATCCCAATCACTAACCTTTAGGGCCTTTAAGGCCTCTATTACTGCAGTTAGTTCCATACGTTGGTTGGTTGTAGCTTTTTCGCCTCCAGAGAGTTCTTTGATTCTATCGCCATATAAAAGAACTGCCCCCCATCCACCTGGCCCTGGATTACCGGAGCATGCCCCATCAGTATATATAATAATTTCCTTCATGCAGCGCTCTCCTTCTCATCAACAAATTAACCCTACTAACCAACCATCATAAAGTTGTCGTGCATACCCACAGGGCACACAACAATTACGGATGAAAATAGTTGCAATATCTCATTTTCAACAAAAATCCGTGTAATTCTGTAGCAACCAGTGTTAATCTGTGCCTATTCCAACTAATTCATCTCCGATATCTTCTTATCCGTACTTTCCGACTGTTTCACATAACCCTTAACATCACCGTCCAACAAGGCCTGGTTATCTTTTTGCCGTTCTTTGTTAATAGCCCGTGCCCGGTCTTCAATCTGTTTACTATCAGTAGCATAAAAGCCGGGACCTTTAAAAACTATCCCCACGTTCTTGCTGATAATCCTCTCAGCATTGCCACCACAAGTTGGACAAATCTTTAGAGGCTCTTCACTAAATTTTTGCAGCTTCTCAAACTTACCACACTTATCACAACGGTATTCATAAATAGGCACTGTTCTAAACCTCCTTTAAACTACTAATCTTAACACGAAATATTATACACAAATTGGTTTTAAACTATAAACTGCATAATTCCCTTATAATTTTTATATATTTACAATACTATAATAAACAATAATAGACATTACTCCATTCCAAATCCCATGCGCCAGTGCTGAAACTAGTATACTACCACTTTTTTCGTAGATATAACAAAGTATAGCTCCTCCGGCAGCCAGGGGAATAGTTCTCCATAAGTCCCAGTGAACCAGACCGAATAGCAACCCGGCAATTAGTGCTCCCCCTAATGGACCCAAATATGACCTGAATACCGGATAAATCATACCTCGATAATACAGTTCTTCTGATAGAGGAGCTAAAACAGAACCTAATATTAATAGGATTACAAAACTACTAAAGTTAGTTGATTTTCGTAACATCTCTTCAAAAAGTTGGGGGGTAACTTCTGGTTGTAAGATAGTTATTATTAAACTTAAACCAATTATGAGAATAAATAGTAAGAAGCCGCCTAAAAGTCCATAACGTAAACCATCACTTATATTAACCAGCCTTACCCCAAGGTCTTTTAACCGAGCCCGGTTAAGAACTATTGTAAATAGCAGAACTAGTAAAATAGTAGCAAAAAACTGAAAAAGATAACCTACAGTAAAAAAAGCCACGGTTTGATCGGCTATTCTTGTGGTTGTCAGCCAGGATTTTATATTATCAGCGTAACGGGCAAACAAAAGTCCGCTTGCCATAATCCCAATATAAACGGCAACTATTTCCACGAACCCCCAGCGCGGCTTGGCCATCTGTGTCATGTAAACTACCTCCTTACTTTCTTAGATTATACACTAATCCTGACTAAATCTGGGAGATGGTCAAAGCTTTGCTTATTAAGCCAGGTAAAAGGAAATACTAGTTCTAAGAAAGAAATGTCGGAGGTGAAAATAATGCCACCATTGCTATATATTTTCCTGCTCGCAGCAGTACTATTACTAATGGTATACTGGGTATTATCTGCTCCCACTCCGGGTAACACCAGGGCTAAGATACCAGTTAATAAATTCTACTGGGAGTCAGCTCAAGAGTTGTTTAAATACCTGGAAACGGAAGAGTTCTACTTACCCACAGATAGCATAAAAATACTAAAAACTGATTCAGGCCATGTGCGGGCTTACTGGCGCATAAGCCCAGACAAATGGCAGGATATACTAAAACAGTTACGGTTAGGCCATAAAGAGTTGGTATTAAGAATTAATCAGAAAGATAATAATGAGTCTGAAGTGAAAGTAAAATTACCCGTAGGTTGTTATGACTGGGATTTCCCGGCTGAAAATAATTTATCAGTCAGTTTAGGTATAAAAGATAAGAATAACTATACCCCTCTGCTGCAATCAAATAAATTGGGGGAGATGCAATAGAGCATTACCCCACTAGCTTAATAATGTAATTTATCGAAAAATAAACTCTGTAGGATTAAAATAAAGCACAACCTTAGGACAGAAGTTCCACGCAACACTTATTCCCATCAGATGCATGAGAGTGTCTAAAGGGAATACTAATTAATAAAATTAAGTGTCTTTACATTACCTTACCCCAGAGAGTCAATAAACTGGTGCGCAGTACGCCCTGAGGGTCCATGATGGGAGCGTTCCCAGGCCAAGGCTTGCCGATGAAGGGTCTCCTGGTCCATAGCAATATTGCGCTCTCGAGCCAACTTATCTACAATATCCAAATAAGTTTTTTGTCCTGGAGGAGGAAAACTAATGGTCAAACCAAAACGGTCAGCCAGAGATAATTTTTCTTCCATAGTATCACGGGTGTGAATCTCATCATCGGTATAAGAGCGATCGTTAAAAAACTCTCTCACCAAATGACGGCGATTGGAAGTAGCATAGATTAGCACATTGGGGGTCCGCCCTTCCAAACTTCCCTCCATTACCGCCTTCAGTCCCTTATATTCAGTCTCATAATCTTCAAAAGAAAGATCATCAATAAAAATAATAAATTTCTTGGCCGGGTATTTCCGCAAATAATTCGCCAATAAAGATAATTCTTTTAATTCATCCCGGGCTATCTCCACCAAAGCCAAATTACGGTTACCGTACTTGTTTAAGAGAGCTTTTATCATGCTGGACTTACCCGTACCCCGGCTACCATAAAGCAGAACATTGTTGGCAATCCCGGTATACAGAAAATTTTCGGTATTTAAGCATAACTGTTTTTTTTGCGCATCATAACCCACCAGATCATCCAATTTTATCGGGTCAGGATGCTGTATGCCTAACAACCCCCGCTCTTTATCCCATCTAAATGCTTGATAACATGAGACTATCCCGCGTGAATTACGGGCATAATAGGCAGCCATTTTTTCCACTGCATCAGTCCCTAAAATAGTTCCATCTGAATGGGCTAACGGAGCAAATTCTCCTTCGCTAACTTCTAAACCAAGTTCCCGAGCCAGAACATTAAAATCAATATTCATAATATTACTAAGTAATTGCAAATCCCTGGCTGCAGCTCGAATAAGATACGGGTTAATTTGGGCAAATTCCATTGTTTCTGCTGCCTGGCTAAATGGGTTATCATCATGAATTATTAATTCCCATATATAATCCCGGTAACTCTTACCAGTGCTGAATATTCTAAACATAAGATTATGGTAAGCGTCAATTTTTTCTAATGTGCTATAGCCATTATCTACACCAGCCAGAGCTTGACGCAAAGCAATTATTAGCTGATCCTTCAACAAATTGCGATAAACAGACAAACTTGCCAACGAACACCTGATTTCGTTCATTACTTTTATCACCCCAATACGAGATAAATTAGAAGAAAATAGACACAGGTGACATTGTTAGTACAAAATAATGCTAATCAATACCAACAGTGAATAGGTAAAAAACAGTAGAGCGCTTATGCGTTCCAGGCGCCAATTAAACAAATGTTTAAGCTTAATACCACCTCTAAAAAAACGACCTAAAGATAAACTAACATTAAACAGGTGTAACAGCTCAAAACCCAAAAAGAACCAGGTAATCATTAATATAATAAAGTTATCAATTACTAAAAAAACCACCAGAAAATAGGTAAGTTCCAGCAAACCAGAAAGTACTAACAATAACCAGAGATCCCGGTAACTTCTCGTCCCTCTACGAATCATCCATTGACCAAGGGACTGTAATAGCTCCAATTCAAACCCTTCCGGTTGGCCAGTAATTATCTTCACAAAATAAAATGAATAGAAAAACATTATAGTTGCAGCAAGTATTCCTAGGATAATGGTCAATTGGTTCACAGCCTTTCCGATGATTATTACAATATACCATAACTGCTCATCTATGCAAACCATATAAATCTATAAAAAGCATAGGGACGGTTCACTTGCTTCTATAAGCAGGAAGCAAGTGAACCGTCCCTATGCTTTTGTTTATTTTATTGATTAATAACTATCTGGGAAAGTTCTAAGGGGCCAACCTGCTGACCATCCTTAAATACCCGCATATTACCGCCTGAAATATCATCTATTAAGGTAATCTCGCCATTTACCCGGCCAAACTCGAACTTAATATCATACAGTTCCAAACCCCGCCGAGCAAGATCATCTCTGATAATTCCGGCAATTTTCCGGGTCATATCTTTTACCAAAGCACACTCTTCCAGTGTCATTATACCTAGTTGATCCAGAGCCTCATCATTAATAAGAGGATCCCCTCTATCATCATCCTTTAATGTAATCTCTACCAGGCTATCAAGTGGTTGTTCCTTTTGGGCATATTTACCATAACGGCGTAAAAAACTTCCATATGCTCTGTAACGGCATATTATCTCCACTCCTTCGCCAAAAGGCTGAGCCGGTTTAACCGTCATGGTATTCTCTTCAATATTCGAGTCGATATAATGGGTTTGAATCCCGGCCTTATGCAACAGTTCAAAATAGTAACGAGACATCAGTAGTGAGGCCTTACCCATGCCCTCAAGTTCACCTATAACGGAATTAGCCCCCGGGTCAATCTGCCCGTCCGCACCAGTAACATCGTCCTTAAGTTTTAACAGATAATTACCATCTTCCAGTTCATAAACACTTTTGGTCTTTCCTTCATACACGTGTTTCATCTACCAAGCCTCCTATATTAATTAAGAATTGAGAATTAATAACTCAACTTTCTGACCAGAAAAACTGGCTTAAAAGCCCGAAAGAACAATAAAATAAACGATTTAAAAACCGGTATTGACGAAAAAGTGCATCCGTGTTTGGTAAAATGTAAGTCGAACAAACAAAACATTCCAAACAGAAAGGATGCACAAGTAAATGCTACATCAAATCGATCCGTTTGAAAAGGCCATAGTCCAAATTAACGAGCTCTTTAAAATCCTTAAAATCAACCAGCTACTTCGCGCAGCTAATATTAAAAAGGCGCGTGGCATAAGTGCCCAGCAGGTTTTTCAGTTTATTTTTCTGTTAGCTCTATTTGGCAAGAATCAGTATAGATTCCTGGAGAGCAAGCGTGGTAAAGGCTTACCCCAAAAAGATGTCTATTACAATTTCCTAAATAATCCAAAGTATGCATGGAGACGTTTCTTGCTTATGTTAGCATCCAAAGTAACTGACAAATTTGACCTTTTGACATCTGACAAAAGGGTCAGAGCTTTTATCATTGATGATTCACCTATTGCACGAAATCGTAGCCAAAAGGCAGAACTCTTAGCTAGAGTACATGATCATAGCAAGAACCGTTTTATAAAAGGCTACAACATGCTCACACTAGGTTGGACTGACGGCTATAGCTTTATCCCTGTAGATTTTGCCATGTTAAGCTCTGCCAAAGAAGCAAATCGTTATAACGAGGTAACTGGTTCCATCGATAAACGCAGCCATGGCTTTAAACGTCGTCTTGAAGCTATGATGCAAAAGCCAGATGTCGTGCTTAAGCTGGTTAAAAACGCCTTAAATACCGGTATTACAGCCGATTACGTCCTAATGGACACATGGTTTACCAACGAACCCATAATTAAGAGCCTGAGTGAGATTGGTCTTCCTGTAATCGGCATGGTTAAAAGAAACTACCGTTTTAATTACAATGGGCAACTGCTAAAGCTCGATGAAATCCGTAAATGCTTATATTCAGGAAATAAGTCTATTTTTGTTGTTATACATATAAATAAAGTGTGATTCATAGCTAGATCATAGGCAATCATTGTTATTTTATAAAGTCTCCAGACTCAATTTTAACTTTATTGGATGTTTTTGAAAACAATTTTTAACAAAATTAATTCCCTGCGAAAACCCTGAATATACTGAAATAAATTAATTTGAATAGTAATAGAATAACCATATTTCGGGGGGTATTATGATAAAAATTGGCCAATTTATGCTATTTTTTTATGTTATTTCCTCATTAATTAATATCTGGTCGGCGTTTAATAGAATAGAATTTTTATTCGTTATAACCAAGCCCTTGCTTATGCTTTCGCTTTTAGGGGTTTACATAACAAATAGTGTAGTTGTCCTAATTCAGGTAGTCCTTGCCCTATTATTTGCTTGGTTAGGCGATATGTTTTTGCTTTATAGAAGTAAAAGAGAAAAAAAGGGAGTATCCCCACTCCAACTCAGTTGCCTGCTTACTCTTGCTGGTATTGCTTTTAGCAGTTGCCATCTGTTATATGTTTTAACCTTCATTCTGTTAAGGAACCCCCATAATAATGGGGGTACTTTATCTATTACAGGTCTGGTCTATATTATAATAGGTATATTCTTATATATCAGCTTAATAAGGGGCTTTTCCGGATTAGATGTTTACCTAAAAATAGGATTAAAGATTTATACATTTTTTATCCTGATGATGAGTTTTAGCAGTACATTTATTATTGATATAAATCAACTATACACACTTTTTCCCTTTATCGGTTCTTGGTTGTTTATCTTTTCCGATTATCTGCTTGCCTATGGCTATAAACATAATAGTTCTTCTACCTATCACCCCTGGGTAATGTTAAGCTATTTAACAGCTCAATTCTTAATTATTGCTGGGCTCCTTTTGCTAAGAATATAGACGGGTGGTTCTGGATATTTTCTCCCATATTAAAAAATTACTTTATTAAGCAACAGCAAAAATGACATTTCCCTCCCCTTCTATTGTTTCTTAAATGGTGGAAATAATTTAGGGGCAGTTATCTTTAACTGCCCCTAAATTGATTTTGCTTAAAGATGATAAAGCACATATTGAAATCGTGTTAGTTAGTGAACCACTGCGTAACGTAGAGATACTGTCCTTCCTGGTAGAAGCCTAATCCTATTTTCCTAAAATTTTGGTTGAGAATATTAGCTCTATGACCAGATGAATTCATAAACGCCGTATGGGCACCCTTCACACTAGTATTTTTGGCTATATTCTCCCCTGCAGTCCTATAATTAATACCCAGGCTCTGCATCATCTCAAAAGGGCTGCCATAGGTGGGAGAATTATGGCTGAAATAATTATTAACAGCCATATCACGGGATTTTAAATGAGCTCCCTGGCATAAATCTTTATCTAAGGTTAAAGGAGCCAAATTAGCACTAGCTCTCTCAGCATTTATGTAGCCCAACATCTCCTGTTGCATAGCAGTAAAATCAGCTGCTTCGGGTGCTGGTGCAGGTTTCGGTTCCGGAGTTGGTACAGGATCAGGTTGTGGCGTCGGTGTTGGCTTCGGATTTGGTGTAGGAACTGGTTTTGGTTGTATAGGTTTTGATGGTACTATCTTAAACCATGTACCCTGTTTATAATTATATTTGTTAATTGATGGGAGCTTAACCGTTTTGCTTTCTTTTGTTTCCCAGTTCTGAATTTTCACATTGGCTTTTATACAATTAATCCAATTGCTATCACTTTTGACTACAATTTTGGGACTGGGAGATGTACAAGCCTGTCCTTCTGCATCATAAGTTAGTATGGGTGCCAGGGTCAGGACAAGTGCAACTACCGTTACTAGAATTTTTTTCATTCGCATTACCTCCTTTTCCTTACCTTAACGGAAATGGCACCATTATGACTAGTTGTATATTCTTCCAATTAAAACCGCACCTAGATGAAATTAGGTAATATTGGGCGCTGAACCTAGTTTAAGGAAAATATATCCATTTACTATTACGGTATAATTAATCCCTAATCCCCGCATACTTTGTATACTTGGTAATTCTATTGTTTAATTACGGTAAATCGTATAAGTTATTTAAGTAGAAAACTTAACTTATTGGTGGTGAATATATGAGAAAAAAAATAAAAATAGCAGTAATTGGTTATGGAAACATTGGTAAAGCAGCCGTTGAGGCAATAATAGCTTCACCTGATATGGATTTGTTAGGAGTAGTGGAACAACCATCTTTTATCAAGAACATTCCCTTACTTGATTCATTGCATATACCTATGGTTACGTCTATCAGAGAATTAGAAGGCGTTGAGGTAGCTTTATTATGTGTACCAAGCCGGTCTGTACCCCAAATTGCGCGTGAAGTTCTGGCTCTGGGTATTAACACTGTCGATTGTTATGATATTCATAAAAGTTTGGCTGATCTGCGCATACAATTGCATGAAGTTGCTCAGCTTAATAAAGCAGTAGCAGTTGTTTCAGCAGGATGGGATCCGGGCACCGATTCAATGATCCGTTGCATGTTTCAATTTATGACTCCCGTTGGTATCACCTATACCAATTTTGGACCAGGAATGAGTATGGGGCATTCGGTTGCCGTCCGTTCAATTCCTGGAGTAGAAGATGCATTATCTATGACCATTCCCGTAGGGGCAGGGGTTCACCGCCGCATGGTTTATGTACAGCTAAAAGAAGATACTGATTTTGCTGAAGTAGAAAAGGCCGTTAAAACTGACCCTTATTTTATTAATGATGAAACTCATGTAGTGCAAGTTCCCGATGTAAGCCAATTAATTGATGTAGGTCATGGTGTAGAAATGATTAGAAAAGGAGTTTCTGGAACTACTCATAATCAAATACTGAATTTCTCCATGCATATTAATAACCCGGCCTTAACTGCCCAGGTTATGGTAGCTTCCGCTCGTGCGAGCCTTAAGCAAAAACCTGGCGCCTATACTATGATACAGATTCCTATTATAGACTATATGTATGGTAACCCAGATGATATTATTAGGGAATTGTATTAAAATACGCGTGTTGAAGGACACGAATATTGTGAATAATGACACCTGAGGTCTCTCGCTATTCTTATCCATTAAAAGGACCGGCGGATTAGTAATAATTAGCTAAATAGTCATTTAGCTCCTAAACCCGTGTTTACATTGTTAGTAAAACGGGTTTTTTGAATTTTGAATGATGATTTTATTATATTAATATATATTTTTTATATTTATTAGACATTTTCCGACAGATTTTGAGATGCTATGATATAATTATGAAGTGTGGCATTTTGCAACAGGTTAATAATTGTATCTGCACCCAAAACATAATAAGAACATACCAAAAAATATCCGGGAAGGAGTGTAAAAATGTCTGACTACGCAACAATAGGAGTCTTTTTCCTATTAACCTTAGCAGTACCCCTGGGAGCCATGGCCC
>ENA-OWOZ01000619-OWOZ01000619.1-bioreactor-metagenome-genome-assembly--contig:-NODE-619-length-42033-cov-5.821956_pt1 | contig 42033 bp, 40 predicted proteins | sample MGYA00238140_ERZ651804 | MGnify/ENA primary metagenome ERZ651804 (study PRJEB26910, sample SAMN07631232) | bioreactor metagenome | isolation source: Switchgrass digestor | place: USA: Dartmouth...
ACCGAAGGCCTTTTTCTTGTGCTTGAAATTACAAATTAATCTAATAAATTAATGTTAAGTTATTAAAATTGCTCAAATAAACTTCTGCTCATTTTTTCATACGAAACTTTACACTATCTTATTTAATTGTTTTATTTAATCATTATACAATGTAATTTAAAACAAAAATAGATACTTTTATACATAATTCTAGGTAATATTTTAAACTTTAAATTATGAATTGTTAATTAAAAAAGAAGAGTTTTTTACTCTTCTTTTTTAATCATTCTTATTATTTAAATATTAAACCCATATAATACTTAAGAATTATTTTTTTCTAAATTTAAAAGTCTTTCTTTTAACTCCAATCCTCCGGCATAACCTATTAATTTATTATTAGAGCCAATAACTCTATGACAGGGAATTATTATTGCTATTGGATTTTTATTATTGGCCATACCTACAGCTCGGCATGCCTTCTCATTACCTACTTCAGCAGCTATTTCCTTATAAGTTTTGGTTCTTCCATAAGATATATTGATTAAAGTTTGCCAAACCTTTCTTTGAAAATCTGTGCCTTTTGGTTCTAAAGGCAAAGTAAATTCTTTTCTCTCTCCATTAAAATATTCATCTAATTGTTCTTTAGCCTTCCTTATTAATTTAGTTTCTTTTATTTCTGTTTCTCTATTTAAATTATTTCCAAAATCAACTTCTATAATTGCCTCTCCATTCTCTATGATTGTTATATCACCCATTGCTGTTTTATAGCAAAATCCACTTATCATATTTATCACCTATTTTATATTATAATTTATCGCAATTACTATTTATTATAACATGCTTCTCATCATAGGATAATCATAAAAAGATCCTGTTCCCCCACTCAAAGGTCTTAATCCCGAATGCAAAAAATTTGACCTAATTATAGCCTCATTTCCATATTTTTTTCTTATGAAATCTATAGCTCTATCTAATTTAACTTCTTTTTCTATTTTTTTAAAATTAAAAAAATCTCCTTGATAATACTCTAAATTAGAAAGATCTGTTACCCTTACTCCTAGACTCCTAATACTTTCTTTATTCCACATTTCCCTAAAAGTCTTTTTTACTTCATTAAATATTAAATTAGTAGAATCAGTAGGAGTTGCAATTTTTCTCTGGTGAGAATAATATATAAAATTACTTGTCTTTATACTGACTACAACTACTGAGCATAACTTTTTACTCTCTCTAAGCCTTAAAGCAACACTCTCTGTTAATGATAGCAAAATATTAAAGGCTTCCTTTTCATTTATAACATCATAAGCTATTGTTACTGAATTTCCTATTCCCTTAATATCTAAATTACCATTTTTCCTAACTTGAGAATTATCAATTCCATTTGCATAATCCTTTATTATCTTTCCATAAGATTTAAGCTTAGTTCTTAAAATATTATCATCATAATTTGCCAGCTCCTCAATGGTATTAATATTTAAATTTTTTAATTTCCTTTCAGTTGCCCTCCCTACCATAAATAAATTCTCAACTGGAAGAGGCCACATTTTATCTTTTATTTCATATTTAAATAAGGTATGAATGGCATTCTTAGGTTTTAAATCACTTGCCATTTTAGCTAATAACTTATTAGTTGAAATTCCTATATTACAATTAAATCCAAGTTCTTTTGATATTCTATTCTTTATCTCTTCCGCTATATTCAAATAATTGTCTTTAAAATGAGTTACATCCATAAAACATTCATCTATACTATATCTTTCAACAAATGGAGAATATAATTTCAAAAGTTCATATAATGCATTGCTGCTTTTTAAATACCAGCTATAATCTGGAGGATATATTTTTAAATTTCTGCATTTCTGCCTAGCTGAATAAAGAGTTTCTCCCGTTTTTATTCCAAATTGTTTTGCAGGTATTGAAGCTGCTAAAACTATTCCATGCCTATTTTTTTCGCTCCCCCCAATAACAGCAGGTAAATTTCTAATGTCAACCTTTCCACCATACTGTAAAAGTTTTACTGCACTCCAAGATAAATATGCAGAATTAACATCAATATGAAAAATTATCTTATCCTGGTTCTCATTCATAACATCAACCCCAAACATATATTCTCCTTTTATAATATCGAACATATGTTTATTTGTAAATACTTTTGTAAATTCATATAAAATAAAAAGCTGACTTTTAAGCCAGCTTTCTACTTATTGAACATTATACATTCCTTTGCTTTGCATATAATTAAATATTTTTTCTCCATGTTGCTGTTCTTCTTTTTGTATATGATTTAAAACATCACGAACTTGAGGATTTGTAAACTCAAAAATTGCAACATCATAAGTTCCAGAAACATATTTTTCTGTCATTAATAAATCTGTGCATATATCTTTATCAGATAATTTTCCTTGAGGAGAAGCTTGATTTTGCTGCATATTTGCCCCTTGAGCTTGTTGCATTCCCTGAGCCTGCATTCCTTGATTTTGTTGTTGACCTTGTTGTTGTCCTTGTTGACCTTGTTGTTGGTTCATTTGAGGAATTGTTCCATTTAATAATTGATTAATAGTAGCTAGGTGAGTTCTTTCAATTTGTTCATTTTCTTTAAGTATTTGTTTTAATTGTGGATCTTGAGCTTCACATGCATATTTACTATATTTTTCTATACAAATTTGCTCATGATTCTTTTGATCTTCAAGTAGCATTCTTTCCTTTTGAGTTAATGTAAAATTCATAATAAAAACACCTCCTATATTATCTTGTGTAAATTATTATCTTTTATACCTTAGAAAAAGGAATGATTTTTTTCGGAGGATATATTAATTTTTACTCAAAGCTCTATAGGCTAACCCCTATATTCATAATAATTCATAACCGATTCCTCTTTGAAGCCACAATATATATATAAATTAAGAGCTCTTTTATTTTTAACTTCTACATCTAATTCAACATTAAATATATTTTTTTATTCAACATGTTTAAAATAGTATATAACGCTTGTCTTCCATACCCATTAGCTCTAAAATCAGGTACAATTCCAAAACCTGTTATAAAAGCTTTGCTTTCTTCTTTTACTTTCCTCAATAGTCAAAGAACAAAGCTTTGTAAAGATTCTCTTCTTCTCCATATAGGATGAACCATTCCATTTATTTTTAATTTATTAATTATTTCATAGTCTATTTCACTAATATATCTTTTTAAAATAATTTTATGGTCTATAACCTTATTATCCATTCTATTCTCCTTATTTTTAATTATAGAACACTAATATTTCTTATTATCCTTTCTAAAGGAAGCCCTTTCATTAGATAATTTATTGTTTTATTCCTTACTTCATCATATTTTTTAAAAATTTCAATTGCTTTATCATAATTATTATATATTTTCCAGTAGCCAACTCCTAAACATTTTTTGTTATTTTCTATAAAATCAATAACATCAGCAACTGGTATTCCAAGAAAAATTCCTAATTCATTAGGGCAATTATATTTCTTATATCTATTCTTTAACTTTCTCAAATAATAGTTTAAATCCCTATTTTCACTATAGCCAATTCTCTTTAAAAATTTAATGTTACTCTCTTGAAAAAGATGATTTTTTAAAATTTTTCTATTAAAAATTAATAATATTATAGAACTATCATTTTCTCTTAAAATTATATATTCTAAATTTAATTTATTTAAAAATTCATTCCCATATTTAATCCAGCTTTCATAAAAATCTTCTTTATTTTTCTTAATGGTAATTGTTACAGAAGGCTTTATTCCAGAAATAACCAAAGAACTATGAAATAATAAAAATCTTTCTATAACTTCCTTGGAATTGACTCTAGCTAAACTATTATAAAAATCTATTATATTCATAGCAGCTCCTTTATCTTTTGTAAAATAATAATTTTATCTTTTAAATTATTTTTCCAATAAGATATTAGAATATGCTATGAAGCTTTTAGATAAAATTAAAAGGCTGATTTTTCAGCCTTTTAATTTAACTTTCTAGTTATTAACAGATTTCCAATCTGCCATAAACTTCTCTATTCCTATATCAGTTAATGGATGCTTTAATAAAGTTCTTATTACTGATGGAGGAACTGTTCCTATATGTGCTCCTAATTTTGCAGCCTCAATTACATGAATTGGATTTCTAATTGATGCTGCAATTATTTCTGTTTTTATTCCATGAATATTAAATATTTCACTAATATCTTTAATTAATATTAATCCATTAGAACCAATATCATCTAATCTTCCCAAAAATGGTGAAACATAAGTAGCTCCTGCTCTAGCTGCAAGCAATGCTTGTGATGCAGAAAAAATTAAAGTAACATTTGTTTTAATTCCTTTTTTTGATAAATAAGAAACCGATTTCAATCCATCGTAAGTCATAGGTATTTTAACTACTATATTAGGATGAATAGCTGCTAAATCTTCTGCTTCCTTTATCATATTTTCATATTCTAAGCTAATAACCTCACCGCTTATTGGACCATCTACTATCGAAGCTATTTCCTTTAAGGTTTCAACTAGCCCTTTCTTTTCCTTTGCAATCAATGATGGATTTGTAGTAACCCCAGCTATAACACCCAAGCTATTAATTTCCTTGATATCCTTTACATTTGCTGTATCCAGAAAAAATTTCATCATAAATCCTCCTATCCTTTAATTTTAAAAATATAATACTCTAACTATTATATCTCTATATTAAAATAATATCATTCTTAAGAATAAATTACCAGAATACTAATAAGAAAATTGGTAAATATATTATTGTGGAACAAATAAAGATTCATCACGAACTAAACTATTCTTGGCTTCAGAAGAATGATTTGGTTCCTTTTAGTAGATTATATATGGTGGAGAAAAGTGTTATTATGGTCGAAAATTTATTAATATTCTTTTACTATAATAATATTCCAATCTATCATATATAGTTGAGATAACATCATATAAGGTGTTGTAATGATGTTATTTGGCTGTGAGGTTAAATAAGGTTGTGTAAATATCTTATATGGTGGAGCGAAGTACTATTATGAGTAGTGATTTGTGTATACTTAGTCGAAAGATTATTTATATATAATAAATTATTTATAATAGTGTTAGCTGAATCTTTATTTGTTCTATTTATATAAAAAAGAATCTACATATAGACATTGTTTTATTGTTCTATTGTTTTATTGTTCTATAATGTAGATTCTTGTTTAATTTTATATATTGTTTACACTGTTCCAATCAGCAATAAATTTTGCAATTCCTGAATCAGTAAGAGGATGTTTCATCATTTGATTTAATACTGACATAGGAATTGTGGCAATATCTGCGCCAAGCATAGCTGCTTTTGAAACATGAATTGGATTTCTTATACTTGCTGCTATTATTTCAGTTTTAATTCCTTGAACTTTAAAAATATTAGCAACTTCTTCTATTAAATATATTCCATCAAATCCAATATCGTCAAGTCTTCCTAAGAATGGACTTACAAAGCTAGCACCTGCTCTTGCAGCTAATAAAGCTTGTCCTGATGAGAATATAAGTGTTACATTTACTTTTATTCCTTTTTTACTTAATTCCTTTGTTGCTTTTAAACCTTCTTCACACATAGGAATTTTAATAACTATATTATCATGAATTTTTGAAAGTTCCAATCCTTCCATTATCATTTCTTCTGCAGTCTTTCCCATAACTTCTGCACTTATAGGTCCATCTACAATAGATGTAATTTCTTTTATTACTTCTATAAAATCTCTTCCTGACCTAGCTATAAGAGTAGGATTTGTTGTAACTCCACTAATTACTCCCATATCATTAGCTCTTTTTATATCATCAACTATTGCTGTATCTAAAAATAACTTCATAATTTACCTCCTAAGTTAAAACAGCATTATTGGAATAATGTTAATATTTTTCCTATTAATATTCCAAATACTCCAAAGTCTGCATCACTAAATGTTGAACCCGCAAATCCAAGATTTCCTAATACTGGCATCAATAATGCTGGTAAGAATGTTATTAATAATCCGTGAACAAAAGCTCCTATTATAGCTCCTCTTCTACCACCTGTAGTATTACCAAATACACCTGCAGTAGCTCCACAGAAGAAATGAGGAACAACCCCTGGTAAAATTGCTGGCGCACCTAATGCTAATAATATAAATAATCCAACAATACCACCAACAAAGCTTGATAAGAACCCTATTAAAACTGCATTTGGTGCATAAGGGAAAACAACAGGACAATCTAAAGCAGGTTTAGCATTAGGAACTAACTTCATAGCAATTCCTCTAAATGCTGGAACTATTTCTGCAAGAATTAATCTAACACCAGCTAATATAACATAAACTCCACCAGCAAATGTTATAGCTTGAATTAGAGAAAATACTAAAAAGTTTTGTCCACCACTAATTTCTGCTACATATTCTGGGCCAGCTGCTATTGCTACGACTAAAAATAAAACTAGCATAGTTAAGGAAATTGCAACTGATGTATCTCTTAAAAATGTCAAACCTTGTGGAAAATTTATTTCTTCTGTTGATTTAGAATTTTTACCAACAACTTTTCCAACTAATGCTGATACAACATATCCAAAAGTACCAAAGTGTCCGAATGCAACATCATCTGATCCAGTAAGCTTTTTCATAAAAGGTTGAATCATTGCAGGCATTGCCGCCATAATGAATCCTAATAATAATGCACCTATAACTATTGCAGCTGTTCCTTTAATTCCTCCTGCAAATAAAATAGCTGCTAACATACAAGCCATATATAAAGAATGGTGACCTGTTAAAAATATATATTTCATCTTTGTAAATCTTGCAATTAAAATATTAACTACCATACCTAAAGCCATAATTAAAGCTGTTTCTCTTCCTAAATCATTAAGAGCAACACTTACTATTGCTTCGTTATTTGGAACTATACCAGTCATTCCAAATCCATATTCAAACATATTTCCAAAATGACCAAGTGCTCCTTGTACTAATGCAGCTCCACCGCTTAAAACTAAAAATCCCATTATTGTTTTAACTGTTCCTGTAATACAATCAGTAATAGACTTCCTCTGTAATATTAATCCTATAAGTGCAACTAATCCAACCAATACAGATGGTTCACTAAGTATATCAACTATAAAATCTAACATATCTTTATCCCCCTATTAATTAACAATTTTTATTTAATATAATTCAATTTTTTCAATACTTCTACTAACTTATCTTCTAGTTCTTTTTTATCTATCATATTATTTAGAGATACCACCTCTCCACCTAATCCTTCAAGTCTAACAGCTATATCTCTTGTACCCACATAAACATCTGCCTTAATGCCTTTTGCTGATGACAAGTCTGAATGTTCAACAGTTACTCCATTTATTCCTAAAGATTTCAATACATTTTTAATATTCATTTCAATCATAAAACTGCTTCCTAATCCTGATCCGCAACAAACTAAAATTTTCATAATACATTCCTCCTAACTATACTTTTCAATAATTTTTACTACTTCTTGAACTGTTTTAGCATTAATTATAGAGTTTAAATCATCACTATTCATTAGAATCTCCATTAATTTTGATAATGCGCTTAAATGACTTGTATTATCCTTGGCTGCTAGCGTAATTATTAATTTAACTGGATCATTCAATTCACTTCCAAATTCTATAGGATCCTCTAATGTCAGGATACTAATTCCATTATTATTTACTCCAGCTTCCGGTCTTGCATGGGATAATACAATTCCTGGGGCTATTACCATATATGGTCCTAATTCATAAAAATTATTTATTATTGCGTCTTTATAATTTTTATTTACTATACCTTCCTTTTCTAACAAATAAGCACCTTCCTCTATCGCCTCCTTCCAATCATTACATTTAACATTTAATTTTATTAGTTCTTTTCTTAGTATATCTATTAACATATATTCATATCTCCCATTTCTTTGACCTTCTGCATATTTTTATTATATTAATTTCAACTTCATCAATGAATATGTTTACAACACTATTATATTCGAATAAATTTTGAAAAATTGAACTTTATATTAATTTAAAATTTAAAAACCCAACATCTTTTTACATTCATCAACTATATCTTCAGTAGCCATTTTATATTTTTCTCTTAAAAATTTCATATTTCCAACTTCACCAAAATGATCTTGTACTCCTAATGCCCTTATATAACTTGGAGATTCACTACATGAAACTTCTGCAATAGCGCTATATAATCCACCTATTACATTATGATTTTCAATTGTAACTGCTTTTTTAGTTTTCTTAAGAGAATTTACTATTGTTTCTCTATCTATCGGTTTAATAGTATGAACAGAAATAACCTCAGTATCTATACCTTGTTCTTTTAGAATAGCTGCGGCTTCTACTGCAAAGCCAGTCATTATACCTGTTGAAAAGATAGTTATATCTTTTCCTTCTTTTAAAACATCAGCCTTTAATAAATTAAACTTATAATTTTCATCAAAAACTTTTGCAGTCTCTTTTCTAACTATTCTTATATAAACAACTCCTTTATAATCAACAGTTTTATATAGTACTTCTCTTAATTGAAATTCATCGACAACATCTATAATAGTGATACTTGGAATACTTCTTAATACTCCAATATCTTCAAAACTCATATGAGTTCCACCATTTGTTTCAGCTGCTATACCAGCATCCGTTGCTATAATTTTCACATTTTGTTTTGCATAAGCCATAGAAATTGCTATTTGGTCACATATTCTCCTTGATGCAAATGGAGTAAATGTGCAAATATATGGTTTCATTCCATAAGCACTCATCCCAGCGGCCATTCCTGCCATATTTTGTTCACTTATTCCAACATCAAAAGCTCTTTCTGGGAAAATATCTCTTAGTGGCATTGTCCCATTAGCTTCTGCTAAATCTGCATCCATAAATACTATATTCTCATCTTTATGCATTAATTCTTCCATAACACTACATAAGACTTTTCTCATTTCCATATTTTTATCCTCCTATTTTAACTCTTCTAATGCTTTTTTAAATTGCTCATCAGTTAATCCCATACTATGATTTTTATATCCTGCGCTTTCAATTAAAGATATGCCTTTTCCTTTTACTGTATTTAATATAATTGCAACTGGTTTATTTTGCTTTTTACCTTTTTCTATTGCTTCATGAATTTCTTCTATATCGTGGCCATCTTTAACATTTTGAACAAAAAATCCAAAAGCTTCCCACTTTTTATCCATGTTATCCATTCTTATTATATCTTCTAGCTTCCCATCCAGTTGCATTTTATTATAATCAACAAAAACAATTAAATTATTTAAATTAAAAGAACTTGCTGCCAATGCTGCTTCCCAAACTTCTCCTTCATCACATTCTCCATCTCCTACAATACAATAAATATATGCATTATCTTTCTTTATCTTGGAAGCCTTGGCCATACCAACAGCACAACTTATTCCTTGGCCTAAGGATCCTGTTGTCATATCTACTCCATTTGTCTTATTCATATCACAATGACTTGGTAAATTAGTATTTCCTTTATTTAAGGTTAATAATTCTTCTTTTGTTATATATCCTTTGTCTGCTAATACTGCATAAAGAGCTGGACCTGCATGTCCCTTGGATAAAACCAATCTGTCTCTTCCCTCCATTTTGGGATTTTTTACATCTATATTCATTTCTTTATTATAAAGAAGAACTAAAACCTCTACTATTGAAAGCGATCCACCATAGTGACCTTTTCCAATACTATGAATTTCTTTTAATATAAGTCTTCTTACTTCTTTGCATTTTGATTCAAAAAAATTAATTTCTTGCTTTTCCATAACTTCTTCCTCCTTTAATATATCTTTTACTAATATTTTTTAATTATATCTATAACTTCATCTTTCGATGATGCCAAAAATAATTTATTTCTATCCTCAGGATTATTTATTAAGTTCATAAATCCTAATAAAGCATTAAGATGAGATTCTTTATCCTTAGATGCAAAGGTTAAAATCAACCTTACAGGATCATTAAACTCACTATTGAATTTAACTGGATATTTCAAATTTATAAGGCTCATTGATGTTTTATCAATTTCATCTACCATATCAATATGAGATAAGCATATTCCTGGAGCTATAACCATATATGGTCCAAGTTCTTCTAATTTTTTAATTATTTCACTCTTATATGCTTCTGTTACATTATTTTTTCTTATTAAAATATCTACCCCTTTAGATATAGCATCTTTCCAATCCTTGCAGTTTACTTTTAATTCAATATTTTCTCTTTTTATAAAATCTCTTAAAAAATATTTTTCTTTAATATCATTATCTATTTCTTGTAATACTTCTACTAGCATAAGTGCCTAATATTTCTACATTAAATTTTTCTATAATCTTAGATGCAATTAATTTAGATGATCCTACTCCTGAGCCACAAACAACTATTACTCTTGCTTTTCTATTATTTTTTTGTTTATATCTAGCAATTGCTGCTGCATAATGAAGTACTATATATGATATTTCATGCTCTCCTAATTCACTATTTATATACTCCTCAAGATATTTACAAGCTAAAGTTACTACTTTAAATAATTATATATTTAGTCATAAAATCTATGATATGCAAAAGTTTATTATCTTCCCTCATATCAACTTGATAGCTATTATTAACAACTTTAGCTCCTAAAAGATGAATTACTATATAAGAAATCTCATCTTTTGGAACTTCTATTTTATATTTATCTTCTATTTTCTTAATAATTTCTAATGCAACTTCATATTCCAAGGTATTTTCTACAAAATCATTATTAAATTCAAATTTATTTATAACCTTATCTATTTGAACTCTTTTTATCATAATTGCTAAATGGGTCATTAACCCTCCGTATGCTTCATCACTAAACTCTCTTTTTAATTTTTTTTCAGCTTCTTTTACTAAACTATCAATAAAATCTATATCTATGTCAGTAAATAAAGTATCAAATTGAAGTTTATTAATTTTAGATTCACTTGACTTTTTAGAAACATATTTCACAAAATCCTCAGCCGAAACACTTTGAGATATAATATCCAATATTGCCTTTCTTTTATAATTTTCATTACCTTCAACATAAAGTCCTACTTTAGATTTTCTTATTAATTTAAGATTATATCTGCTTAAAAATTCCTCTATATTATCAATTTCCTTTAAAAGAGTATTTTTAGAAATACAAAGCTTTTCTTCAAAATATTTAAGTTTCATATTATCATTTGCCTGAAGAAGTTTTAAAGTTATAAATAACTCTCTTTCTTCTTTTGAATATGCATATTTATATGGAGTGTCTTCTGATACAAACTTATCTATATAAACTTTAAGTTCTTTACTATTAGTTACTCTAATACCTTTTCCATACTTTTTATCAAAATATCCAAATCCACTTCTAATTAAAAATCTTTCTATTTTATCTATCTTGTATCTTATAGCTCTATCTGTAAGATTATATTTTTTTGCTAATTCTTCAACTTTTATATAATTGTCCTTATTAATCATATATTGAAGTATCTCCATACATTCCTTATTAAGCTCCATACTTATCACTCCTTCATATAATTTAATTATATATATTTATATTTTTTTCTTTAACCGTTTACTATAATCTTTCTTTTCTGTTTAAATGTGAAAATATGAACTTATTTTATTATCAATTAACTCATTTCAATAAAGCTGTAACACATATCATAGCCAAAGCATAATATGATTGTAGATAAAACAATAATCCTTTATTCTAATCATTTAATTTTTCTATTATAGATGAAATTTACTAAATATTTTTATATGTTAAACATCTATATACAAAAATTGAAGGTATGGAATAAAGAGCTAAGAATACTAAATATATTTTTAAATAACAAATGATAATAATTTATTAATAGGAGGAACGATATATGAATATGGTGAGAGAACACAATATGGACTATTACGAATATGATGAAAGAGCTTATAACAGAGACTATTACTGGGACTACGATGATGAAGATGACTACGAAGATGATTATGAAAGAGAAAATGCTAAATACTACGAAGATGATTATGACTATGATGACTATGACAATGACTATGATGACTTCAAAAAAAGAAATAACAAGAAAGATAAAGACAATAAAAAGGACGATAAGGACAAGGATAAGAACGATAAGTGTAAATCTGCTACCAAGATTCACTTCCATCCTTGTGAACTATGCAAGGTTGTAGATACTGAACCTGTAGATTTAAGTAATTGCTTAGAAAGAGACTTAAAGGCAAAAATAATTCTTAAGAATGTTTGCTTTGATAGAAAATTCAAGGTAAAAGTTACCTTATTAGATAAATCCGGAAGAATACTTGAAACTAAAATTTTCAAGGCAATATTGCGTAAAAACAAGAAATCACGTTCTGATAAAGGATGTGGCGTATTCAAGAAAGAAGTAAAATTCGAACTTCCAAAGAATAAGGTTTGCCACACTGTTGATTTCACAATTAAAGTTGAAGCTGAATATGTTGATAAATGCTAGTATTATAATTTTATTTTAAAATATAGGGCAGTGCAAAAATATTACACTGCCCTTTCATAATATCTTGTTAAACTTTTCTTATATCAAAAATTGCATATTTGAATATATTAATAATAGTTTAAATAATAAATTAGGAGCATAAAATGGTATCTTATAATAATTTTACATCTAATTCACTGGAAATAAATCTGTTCTTTCTAAGACTAATGAAAGAACATTCGATATTTTTAGAAGCAGTATTCTTACCTAAAGACAAAAACTTAATTAACCAAGCAGAATCCTTTAAAAATGAATTTTCTCACCTACTATCTCATGCAGTAACATTAGCCGATGGACTTCTTCCTTCAACTGTGATAAACTCAAATGAACTTATAACTAAATATACAATAGATGCTGAAAAAGCTACTCAAATGGCTACTGGAATTTTAATTGATACATCTATAAGTTCCAGAGAACTTTCTTTATCAGCGGTAAATAATAAGGCTTTATCAAATTTAACAGATGAAATTTTTGTACTAAATGAAAACATAATAAGAACTCTTTCAATGCTTATACAATTCAAGCAGATACTTTTAAAGGAAGTATTATCCTGCAGACTATTTATTAATGCTTATCCAGAATTTTTAAAACATCTTCTTTATGAAGCCATAGCTTATAAGGAATTATTAACAAGATTACAAAATGGGGTTGAAATTAGTATCAACTTAAAGCCAGCTGCTCAAGAAGCTTTTTGGAATAAAATAATGTCTGACCATTCTTTCTTTATTAGAGGTTTATTAGATCCAACTGAAATTGATTTATTTAATTTAGCTAATAATTTTGGAAATAAATTTGAAACTTTAAGAAAGGAAGCAAATAAAATAAATGACTCTAAAAAACTTCTAAAAGAAGTTACAGCTAAATCATTAGAGGCTGCAAAAGAAATTAAAAAATTTAAAGAAGAAGGGGTAGAAGGTCTATTGAATTGTAAAATTAAAGCTATTATCTCTCCTCTTCTAGCTGATCATGTTCTTAGAGAAGCTAATCATTATATTAGATTATTAAAGAAATTATATTAATCCCTATAAAAACAGAAAAACTTTAACTTTTACAAGTTAAAGTTTTTCTAGTGTTCTTTTTAAGAATTCACGTGTACGTTCCTTAGTTGGATTATTGAATATTTGTTCTGGAGTTCCTTCCTCTTCTATAACTCCCTTATCCATAAATACTACACGATCAGATACCTCTCTTGCAAATTCCATTTCATGAGTTACAACTAACATTGTAAGACCTGTTTCTGCAAGTTCTTTCATAACTTTAAGAACTTCTCCTACCATTTCTGGATCTAAAGCTGAAGTTGGCTCATCAAAAAGAATAACATCTGGTTCCATCGAAAGGGCTCTTGCAATAGCAACACGTTGTTTTTGCCCTCCTGAAAGCTGCTTAGGCTTAGCATTAATATACTTTTCCATTCCAACTACTTTTAAATATTTCATTGCTATTTTTTCAGCTTCTTCTTTAGAACGCTTTAAAACTTTCATTTGTCCAACAACACAATTACTTAAGACATTATGATTATTAAATAAATTAAATTGCTGAAAAACCATGCCTAACTTTGTACGATATTTACGAATATCATGTTTATCATCCAATATATTTTCTCCCTTATAAATTATCTCTCCACCAGTTGGCTTTTCTAGAAGATTAATGCAGCGAAGAAGAGTTGACTTACCTGATCCTGAAGAACCTATTATACAAACAACTTCCCCTTTATTTACTGAAAAATCAATATCTTTTAATACTTCATGATCTCCAAAATTTTTACTTAAGTGTTTGATTTCTATTATTTTTTCCATCTCCAACTTCCTCCTTTCCAACTTATTATTTATCTGCTACAATTTCTGGAGTTTTTACCTGCATTTGATTACCAGGTATAATATAATTTTCAGGCCCATCTAACTTTCTTTCTATAAATCTTAAAATTCTTGTTATTGTAAAAGTTAAGATCAAGTAGATAATACATGCAACAGAGAAGGATTCAAAATATTTAAAATTATTACCTGCTATTGACTTAGTCTGGAAGAATAATTCCGAAACAGAAATTACATTAAGCACTGAAGTATCTTTTATATTAACTACAAATTCATTACCTGTTGCTGGTAAAATATTACGGATTACTTGTGGTAAAATTACATTGAACATTGTTTGAGCATGGCTCATTCCAATTGCTTGAGCTGCCTCGAATTGTCCTTTATCTATAGAAACAATTCCTCCTCTAACAATCTCTGACATATAAGCTCCTGTGTTAATAGAAACTATAAATAACGCTGCTACTATTCTATTTATATCTATTCCTAAAAACTGAGCTGATCCATAATAAATAACCATTGATTGTACTATCATAGGAGTTCCTCTAAAAAACTCTATATAAATAGAAAGAATAACATTTATAACTTTAAGAAATACCTTTTTTATTCCCCTTTCAGGAACTGGTATAGTTCTTATTACTCCTACTAATAGTCCAATTAAAGTACCAATTAAAGTACCAATTATTGAAATATAAATTGTTACCCATGCTCCACGAAGAAACATTGGCCAATTTTCTTGAACTATTTTTACTATTGATTCAATACTCATTATTAGCCTCCTAAAATCTCTAAATTAATAAAATTGAATGGGCTAAAAGATAACCCATTCAAAGTAAATTATTGAGCTGCTGGTTGATTTTTAATAGCATTATCCATTATTTCTGTTTGTTCTTCTGCTGAAATACCTGCTAAAATTTCATTTATCTTTTCAGTTAATTCACTATTCTTCTTTAATCCAACCGCAATTGCTGTGTCCTCTGGATTTGTTTCAAAACCATCTGTAAGCTCTATAATTTTAAAGTTTGAATTAGCAGCTTGTGCACTTACAGCTTCAGGTCTTTCTGATACATAAGCATCAATTACTCCTGATTCAAGAGCAACTCTCATTGCTGGAAAGTTATCCATAGCTTCTTGTTTATTTACACCTTCAATTTGATCTATTACTGAATAGTGAAAAGTATTTAATTGTGCAGTAACTTTTGCTCCCTTAAAATCTGCTAAAGTTTTAGCATTAGCATATGGTCCATTATTTTTAACAACTAGAACTAATTGTGAATTATAATAATTATCTGAAAAATCTATTGATTTTTTACGCTCTGCCGTTGGTGACATGCCTGCGATAATTGCATCTATTTTACCTGAAGTTAAAGCTGGAACTAATCCATCCCATTCAGTTTTAACAATAACTAATTCCTTTCCTAAGCCTTCTGCTATTCTTTTAGCTATTTCAACGTCATATCCACCTGCATATTCTGAACTTCCTTCAATTGCTACTGCTCCATTTGAATCATCACCTTGTGTCCAGTTAAATGGTGGATATCCTGCTTCCATTCCCACTCTAAATAAATTGCTTTCTTCTGTCTTTTCATTGTTTGCTGATGCACAGCCTGTTAATGCTAACATAGCTGTTAATGCTAATGATACTAGTACTGATAGTCTTTTTTTCATAATAATCTCTCCTTTTTTAATTTTTTCTTAAAATAAAAAATGCCAATCCCTAAAGTCAGGATTGCGCTATCTAAGAATTCAGGAGATTTAGTTAAATAAAAATGCCCGAGATAGACTCAGGCATATAGATATACTTCACCCTCATCCCCATCTTTTCCCATTTGAGATAGCACAACTCAATAAACCGGGTTGTTTATTGAGACAGTCTTACAGCTATTAACTGTAAGCCCAGCATATAATACCGAGAAATATTATACACTTCGGCAATATTTCCTTCTCCTTAGCTTCAACGTTTTCTCGAACTCCACTAAAGACTGTTAAATATTGCGCCTCTACCTCACCTGTAAAAGTGAGGCCTTATATTCAATTGTAAATTTTATGTCTTTAGTGTACAGGCTTTTATTATGCTTGTCAATAGTTTTCTATAATATATTTTTAGTAAAAATATATTTATTATTCATAATAATTCCTTGTACATCTAATGTATATTATATTTATTTTTATACTATGCTCTTATTATTTAATTGTTACATAAATATTAATAATAAAAACAATTATATTTATATAATTTTAAATCATATCTTACATATTATCATGTAAAATATTTAAAAGCCTTCGAAGTTCTGATGTAGAAATTTGCCCTGGTGCAGATGCTTTCTTTGCTGCTCCGAAAGTAATTGCTGATCCAAATAACTCTCCAGATATTCTACTGATTAATCCCTTTCCTGTCATTGACATTGTTATAATTGGACCTTCTATATATTTTTCTTTTGCAATTCGTGTGGCATCTAATAAGCTGATTACATCTCCAGAAGAATTCGGCATAACTGCAATTTTAGGAATATCTGCTCCTAATTCAACAGCCTTACAAAGACGCTTTACTATTTCATCTTTTTCTGGTGTCTTCTCAAAATCATGATTAGAGATAATTACAAGCAGCTTATTTTTATGAACTGAATCAATTAATTCTCTTATCTTATTATGATCTTTAAATAATTCAAGATCTATAATATCAACAAGTTTTGTCTCAGATACCCTTTTATTTAATTCAAAATATAGCTCTTCATCAATTTCTCTTGCCCCGCCTTCATCAAAACTACGGAAAGTAAATAAAATAACTCTCTTTGGAATAATTTCCCTAATTTTCTCTAAAACCTCTATAACCTTACTTATATCAGTTGCATTTTCAAAAAAATCTGCTCTCCATTCTGCAATATCAAAATCTATTTTTTTTAGTTCTTTAACTTCTTCTATAATTTCAGTAATATTTCTTCCTACAATAGGTACAGCAATTTTGGGCATTCCTTCACCAATTATTATATCTTTAACCCTTACTACTTTCATCATATCTTTTTTCTTCCCTTCCATCAGCATAATGAGCAAACCTTCCTGAAGTTCGTTTATTAACAGGATCTTCTCTATCATAAGGCCAGCCGCCAAATTGGGTTTCTTGATAATCTGCAAAGGCTTGGTATATTTCCTCCTTGGTATTCATAACAAAAGGTCCATATTGTACTACAGGCTCCTTTATTGGCTCTCCTTCTAAAACTATAAAATAAGCCTCTTTTTCTCCATTAACTATTGAAATTTCTTCATTTCCAGCTAGCTTTATACGAGTTGATGCTTCGATAGCATTCCCTTCAATAATAAGCTTGCCTTCTCCTTGATAAAAATACAAGTTTCTTATTAATGTTTCTGAAACAGCTGGCAATGTCATAGATGCTTCTGATTCCATTTTTATCAAATATATTCCTACATTATTATTTTTATCTGCTGCCCATGAATTTTTATTTGGCTCTAAACTTTCTCTTCCTTCTAATTTGCCAGTAATTAGCCTGATATTGGTTTTTCTCCCCTTTTCATTTCTAATATCTATTACCGGAATATCTTCAGCCCATAACATCTTATAATCAGCTTCTACAAATTTATTTTTTGATGGGAGATTAATCCATATTTGAAACAACTCTACCAGATTCTCTTTATTTTCGTTAACAAGAGGAAACATTTCTGTATGCTGACATCCTGATCCTGTTGTTAACCATTGTACATCACCATTACCATAACGTCCATAAGATCCTTTTGAATCAAAATGATCTACATATCCATCAAGAACTATAGTTATAGTTTCGAATCCTCTGTGAGGATGTACAGGAAATCCTGGAACTAACTTACCATGATACATACTAAACCCGTCTTTTCCTGAAAAATCATTACCAATTTCCCTTCCTATTAATAATTCACTATCTATTCCTTGATACTCATTTCCTTTTGGATATAAATCTTTATGATGGGCACAAAATATAAAAGGATCCTCCATTGGCCATTGAAATCCTATTTTTTGTATTTTTTTTATTTTATTATTCATATTATTCACCTTTTTCATTAATATTTTTAAACTCTACTAGTATCTATTTTTTATTGGATTAACAAACTATTAATTATCTTGAATTCAAGATAATTATACAATAAATAAATCTTGAATTCAAGATTTATTTAAATAACATAAAAGGACTGCCTAGGCAGCCCTCCATATTATATTAAAACCTCTATATAGTCTATTATTAGCCCTATTTATTCTCTTTAATATCCCCTTATATTTATCCTATTGCTTCTCTTTAATTTTTTTATGCTAAATCAGCTTGTACCCCTTCATTAACTTCATTAATTTCTTCATTAACCGTAACTTCTTCTTTATTGCCAATTGATAAAATAAGATTTAAAACTATTCCCACAACAGCAGCTGTTGCTAAAGCTGGAAGTTGTATTCCGAACATTGGTATCATTCCACCTTCAAAGGCATAGTTTCCACCTAGTCCTACAATTAATATTACTGCTATAACAGCTAAGTTCTTAGAGCTAAACATATCTACTTTCTTATCCATCATGATTGTTATTCCTTGTGCTCCTATAACTCCATAAAGATATACTGAAAGCCCTCCAATTACTGATGTTGGTATAGAATAAATTACATTTATTAATGGTGTAAAGCATGAAATAATCATTGTTATCACTGCTGCTGCCATTAAAACTGGTACAGAGAAATTCTTTGATATCGCCATTGTACTAATATTTTCACCATAGTTTGTACCAGCTGGTCCACCAATTAAGCCTGAGATTATATCTCCCATACCATCACCAATTAAGTTTAAACCTAGTTTATCTTCAATTTCATATACCTTTTTAGAACCCTTTTTCTTAGCTAAATCATTAACATAGGTGTGTAATTGATATACATGGGCAGTTGATTCAGGTATAGTTGCTATTGCTATAGGCATTATTGCAATTAAAGCTTCCCATGATGGTTTAGGGAATGTGAATATTGGAATACTAAAAATGCTATTTGTTTCTACTGTATTAAAATTCACAAATGGTATTCCTGTTATTGATCCTATTACTAAAGCTGTTAAATATCCTGTTAGAAGTCCAAATAGAATTGGAAGCTGACTAAGTTTACCCTTTAGATAAACTGAGTATATTATAGTTGATAATAATGTTACTAAAGCTATTACCCAAGCATAACCTGCTGCCATAGCTTGATCTGCTTCAGCAACTCCTGCAGGAACTGCAGCTGCATTTCCCATAGCATTTGCTGCTAATGATAATCCTATAATAATTGCTATACTTCCTGTTACTGTTGCTGGAAGAACTCTCTCAATAAACTTCTTTCCACTTTTATTTATTATCAATCCAGCTATTATTGAAACAAAGCCAGACATTACAATTCCAAATTGAGCTATTGAAATTTTATCATTTAATGTATAACTTGCAAAAGCATCCGCACTCATTATTGAAGCTATTGCTGCTATATATGAAAAACTTGAACCATAGTATAATGGAAGTTTCTTTCCTGTAATTAATATAAATCCTAAAGTTGCAAGCCCGCTAGCAAAAATTGTTGTTGAAACATGGAAACCTGTAATTAATGCTACTAGAACTGTGGCAGGAAACATTACCACTATTTGTTGAAGTGCAAATAAGATAAGTTCAAAGAATGGTGGCCTTTCATCTGGTAAATAGCCCATTACTTGATTGTTTGTTGATTTTGTTGTCATATTAATACCTCCTAAATTTTAATAATTTAAAAGGATAAAAAAAATCATAAAAAAAATCTTGCTTTTAGCAAGATTCGAAAATTAGCAGCATAAAAAAGCTAATATTATTTCCACTGCACAATATTTCAAATCTTACTGGTGTCCCGCACCACTTTAAAGATTTTATTTATCCTGCAATTAGTATTGCATATAAATTAGATTTTGTAAATATGTTTTTTAAACTTTTTTATTTATTTTTTATTCTCAATAAATAATGTTTTTATATTTATCTTAAACATAAAGCCTTTCTCCACAGCTATTAATTTTGTACACATCCCTTTTAAATAAAAAATAGCTTTGATAAGCAAAATCACCTTATCAAAGCTATCCTGCATTTATATTATGCTAATAAAAAGTATCCAACAACTAATAATCCTAATATAATACGGTACCAGCCAAAAGCTTTAAAATCGTTATTTTTAATATATTTCATTAAAAATCTTATTGCAATTATAGAAACCACAAAAGCAACAATCATACCTACCATTAAAATAGCTACTTCCATGCCTGTGAAATCAAATCCAAATTTAATTAGTTTAAGAGCACTTGCTCCAAACATTACCGGAATTGACAGAAAAAATGAATATTCTGCTGCAATATAACGAGAAGTTCCAAGAATAATTGCTCCAAGAATAGTTGCTCCAGAACGTGAAGTACCAGGGATTAATGATAATACTTGAAACAATCCTATTCCAAAAGCAGTAGCATAAGATAACTCCTCAAAACTATTTATTTTAGATAGTTTGTTTTTATTACGATTTTCTATAATAATAAATAAAATTCCATAAATAATAAGTGTTATAGCAACTGTTTGATAATTATATAAGTGCTCATCTAACCAATCATCAAACAATACCCCTAAAACTCCAGCTGGTAATACACCTATAATTACCTTATACCAAATCTGCATAGTAGATTTTATCTCTTTTGAAGACTTATTAGATGAAAAAGGATTTAATTTGTTAAAATACAAAAGAACTACAGCTAAAATAGCTCCTAATTGTATAACTACAAAAAACATTTCTTTAAATGCATCTGAAACATTTAACTTAATAAATTCCTCAACTAAAATCATGTGACCAGTACTGCTTATAGGAAGCCATTCAGTTATTCCTTCAACTATTCCTAAAAAAGCTGCCTTTAATAATTCAATTAATAACATTTTTCTCCTCCATATTTTATATTTTTATTACTCATATAAATATAATAATCTATATATTTATAAGAATTATATTAATTAATATGTTATTACTTTACATTAATTTATTATATTTCTTTCTTCTATAAAACAAAATACCCTTTTATTTCTTATATAAGTTTCTATATTAATTTTATTATAAATTATATAGTTTTTATCTAATATTTTCTTAATTTTTTCTAAATTCTAAACTTGCATATAAAAAATTATTTATGTAACCTAATATTAATTATACAACTTAAACAAAATAAATTTAATTACCATAAAACCATAAGTTAACAATTAATTGACAATATAACAAATTGTAATTTGGTATATACTAAAATAAAAGAAATTTGAAGAAGGTGCTAAAATGAAAAGACAGAAAAAATTTAAGCGAATTGGTACTCATAATGGAAAATTTCATGCAGATGAAGTTATCGCAACTGCAATACTTACTGAACTTTTTGATGTTGAACTAACAAGAACCAGAGATGAAAGTATATTAAAAGAACTTGATATAGTTTATGATGTTGGTGGAGGAAAATTTGACCATCATGGATTAATAAAAAAATATAGGGAAGATGGAACGCCCTATGCTGCCTGTGGCCTTATATGGGAAAAGTTTGGTAAAGAATTACTAAAATTTAAAAGAGAATCCTTAAGCGAGGAAGAAATTCAAAGTATATTTGATTATATTGATAAAAGCATTATTGAAGGTGCTGATGCCCTTGATAATGGAATTTGGATAGATAAAACGGAAATACCATTACTGCATATAAGTGCCATAATCGAAAAATTCAATCCTCTTTGGAATTCTGATAAAGATGAAAATGAAGCTTTTAATGAAGCTGTAGAACTTGCAAGGACTATATTAAATAATGCTATTGAATATAAATTTTCTGTGCTAGATTCTAAAGAACATGTTTTAAGAGCTTATAAAAATAGAACTATTCCTGAATTATTAATTCTAGATAGATACTGTCCTTACAGCTCTTCCCTTAGGGAAATTGATGCTAAGGAAGAAGTTTTATATGTGATTTATCCAAGAGAAGATAGTTATGCCCTTCAATCTATAAGAGATGAGAATAAAATAGATAAAAAGAAGCTTCCAAAAGCCTGGGCTGGATTAAGAGGGGAAGAATTAGCGGCTGTAACTGGTGTTCCTGATGCTATATTCTGCCATACAGGAAGATTTATCGCTATAACTGAAACAAGAGAAGGAATAATGAAATTAGCCAAAATAGCTATAGAAGCTCCGAAAGAAGACTAACTTAATTTTATAATTTCCAGATAGTAATTAAGGTCCATCTACTAAAAATAATTTTAAATAGATGGACCTTTAAATTCTAATTATTATAAAAAATTTTTAAAAAGGCCTTGCTTTTTCGTGCCCAGCCTTTGCTTTTCCTTGAATTTCAGGTACAGGATCCTGAGTATTTTTAGGTATATGTAATTTTTTATTGCTTTCTGTACCATGTGGTTCTTTTGGATTTGGTCTTCTCATTCCTGCCTTAGCCATAAATATCACCTCAAATTTATTTTGTGAAATAAGGCAAGTATTTATTCTAATTTATTTTATATATTTTTTTACTTAATTTGAAATTAAAGCTTAATAAGCTTATCTATATATAGCTTTCCTTATTTCTCATAGTGTTAAATTTTATTTTTTGAAAATAATATTAATGACACTTAATATTGAAGGAGGTTTAATTTATGGCTTCAAAAACTGGTGTAGTTAAGTGGTATAATCCAGCAAAAGGATATGGATTTATTTCTTGTGATGATGGAAATGATATATTTGTTCATTATTCACAAATTCAAGAACAAGGTCCAGACAAAGATTTGCATGAAGGTGAGAATGTAACTTTTGATATACAAGAAGGAAAAAAAGGTCCTATGGCTGTAAATCTTCATAAACTATAAACATTATAATAATTTAAATTATAGCTGTGTAAGGAATTTATCCAGAAAATTATTCATTAATAGGACAAACTCCTTACACAGCATTTTTTATAAAGGTATATCAATTCCTCTATGTTCAACAGGGGTGGAAAATACAATTTGAGTATCTGTATCTCCAAATCTTTGTAATACCCCAATAAATTCATCTAGTTCCATTGTTGTACGGAAGGCAACTTCTATAAGCATAGAATAAGCACCAGTTACACAGTTACATTCAATAACATTAGGACATGCTTTTATAAAAGGGTAAAATTCCGGTTTCTGTTGGGGAGTCATCTTTAAATTTATAAAGGCTTTAATATTATATCCTAACTTCAAATAATCAACTTGAGCAGTATAACCAGTAATAACTCCTTCTTCCTCTAATTTTAAAATACGTGAAGAAACGGCTGGAGTAGATAAATATACTTCCTCAGCTAAATGTTTAAGTGAATATCTTGAATTCTCTTGTAATAATTTTACTAATTTTAAATCAATCTTATCCATATTTCTTAGCATGAATATATTTATTCTGCTAAAATTCACCTCTTTCCCTATCTATTAATTATTGCAAAAATATTATATATCTTAATATATTAAAGTTTATCTTTATATATTTCAAGTATTTTTGATTGAAGTAATTAAAAAAATTAAGTTTAATATAAATTTTACACCTTCTTCTTTAAATACTTAAAAAATAGCACTTTTAAAGTGCTATTTTTTAATTATTTATTTTTAATATTACCTTTTATACATCGCAAATATAAACCTAAACATAAAAGAGCAAAAATAATTCCTATAGGATAGGAGATTGATGAACTTAACTCAAATCCTTCTGGAGCCATTAAAATATAAGTCATACTTACTGCTGACATAAAGGTTGCTGGCAATGCAGCCATCCAGCCATTCTTTCCATTTTTATGAAGATAAACTCCACCAGCCCATAAAACAAGCATTGCTAAAGTTTGATTACTCCATGCAAAATATCTCCATATAATTTGTACATCAACTTGAGTTAATATTGCACCAACACCTAAAATAATTATTGCAAGAACTAATCTTTTTTTAATCTTCTTTTGATCTATTTTAAACCAATCTGCAATAACAAGTCTAGCACTTCTAAAAGCTGTATCTCCCGATGATATAGGACAAACAATTACACCTATCATAGCAAAAATTGCTCCTATTGGTCCAAGTAAACCTCTAGTAATTTCATAAACAACCGGTCCTTGTCCGCCTAATTCCTTAATTGCAGTTTGTAAACCACCAGTTGAACCATAAAAAGCAACACCTGCGGCTGCCCATATAAGTGCTATGACCCCTTCTGCTACCATTGCACCATAAAATATTTTTCTACCATCTCTCTCTGATTTCATACATCTAGCCATGATTGGAGATTGAGTAGCATGAAAACCTGAAATTGCCCCACAAGCAACAGATACAAACATCATTGGCCATATAGGAGTATTACTAGGATGAAGAGAAGTAAATGTAATCTCTGGTATTTTATATCCCTTAAAAATAATTCCTCCAATTACCCCTACAGCCATAACAATTAAACTCAAACCAAAAACAGGATAAACTTTACCAATTATCTTATCTACTGGTAAAAATGTTGCTAAAAAATAATAAACAAGTATCACTATTAGCCAAAAAGTAACATTTAAAGCATTTGGAGTAAGCATTGCTAAAAGAGCAGCTGGACCAGTCGTAAAGGAAACTCCAACTAAAACAAGCAATACAACAGAAAATATACGCATAACCTTTTGCATAAAAGTTCCTAAATAAATACCAACTATTTCACCAACGGTAATTCCATTATGACGCATTGACATCATGCCTGATAAATAATCATGAACTCCTCCTGCAAGAATAGTACCAAAGGTAATCCATAAAAATACTGAAGGACCCCATAAAGCTCCTGCTATAGCTCCAAATATAGGACCTAATCCTGCTATATTTAGCAACTGAACAAGGAATACTCTCCAATTTGGCATTACTACATAATCTGCTCCATCTGCCATAATAACTGCTGGGGTTTCCCTATCATCTGGTCCAAAGTTACTTTCAACAACTTTGCCATATATAAAGTAACCACCTATTAAAATAACTAAACAAAGAAAGAAAGATAACATTAAAACACACTCCTATAAATTAAAGCCTTTATACTAGATAATATTTAATTTTTTAATAAAAAATAACTAAATTGAGATTTTAATAGAACTTTCTTTAAATATACATTTATGATTTATATAATAAAAACACTCCAGGCTAATTTGGAGTGTTCTTATTCGAAATATATAGAAACCTTATTCCAATACTATCTTTCTTCACTAAAGTATGGCATACCCAATGACTTTGGCGGTGCATTCCTAGTTGATTTCCTAATTCCAATAAAGACAAGTATAACTATTGTTACAACATAAGGAATCATATCCATAAAATATATTGAAATAAAAGGGTTAGTTATTCTAAATCTTATTATATCTAAACCTCCAAATAAATAAGCTCCTATAATTGCCTTATTAGGTCTCCAAGCTGCAAAAACTACTAAAGCGACAGCAATCCATCCTCTACCTGCAGTTATATTTTCCTGCCATGCTGGAACATATACTAAAGAAAGATAAGCTCCACCAAGTCCACATAAGGCTCCACCAAGCAAGATATGAATATATTTATATAACTCTATATTAATGCTTGCTGAAGCTGCAGCAGATGGATTCTCCCCTACTGCAGTTAAATTTAATCCTAGATTTGTGTTATATAAATAAATAGTTAGTATAATAGTACAAAGATATCCCATATATATGAATAAATCCTGGCTGAATAAAGCCTTACCTAATATAGGAATATCCGATAATATAGGTATTTCTATAGGTCTAAAAAAATTCTTTATACTATCAGGAGTTACTTGACCAACTACTGACTTACCTACAAAACTTGAAAATCCACTTCCAAAAATAGTTAGAGTAAGACCAGTAACATTTTGATTAGCTTTTAAGCTCACTGTTAAAAAAGCATATATAAAAGCACCTAAAGCTCCTGCTGCCATAGCAGCTAATAAAGCCATTATTGCATTTTCTGTCTTTAAGCCTATAATAAACCCTATTACTGCCCCCATTAACATCATTCCCTCTACACCTAGGTTTAAATTACCAGCCTTTTCTGTTATTATTTCACCTAAAGTTGCAAATAAAAGAGGTGTTCCAGCTACAACTGCTGCTGCTAAAAAATTTGTTATCCATTCCATTTATGCCACCTCCTCAACAAGTGATTTCTCTTGCTTATTATTATAACTATTTCTAATTACAACTCTATAATTTATAAATATCTCACTACCAAGCACAAAAAATAATATCATAGCTTGTATAATAAAAGCGACTGAATCAGGAACACTATAAACAGTTTGAATATAAGATCCTCCTTGTACAAGAGCAGCAAACAGAAAAGAAATTAATCCTATCATATATGGATTATGTTTTGCTAGACAGGCAATTATTATTGCAGTGTATCCTACACCTCCAGATACTTCAACCGACAAGGTTCCACTAACACCAGCTGCCTGTATTACTCCAGCAATTCCACAAATCACTCCACTTATAATAATTGTTTGAAGCATAGTCCTTTTTATCTTTATTCCTGCATACTTGGCAGTATTTTCTCCCTTTCCTATGACTAAAATTTCAAAACCTTTTTTGCTTTTATTTAAAAATATATAAACCATAATTGAAAGAATAATAGCAATAAGCCATCCTATGTTGATATTAAAAAGCTTTGGTAAAAGAGCATTTTCTCCGAAGTTAGCTATTTTAGGAAAGCCAAGGGCACTTTTATCTCTCCAAGGACCATACTGTAAGTAAGCAACAAATTTTAAAGCAATATAATTCATCATTAGAGTAGTTATTGCTTCACTTACCTTCCATTTAATTCTTAAAAATCCTGGAATAACGGCCCAAATACCAGCAAAGAGCATTCCACTAAAAAACATCATTAGAAGCATAAATGGCTGTGAAAAATTAGGAAGTTTTAATGCTATGAGAGCTGCTCCAAAAGCTCCCATTATAATCTGTCCTTCTCCCCCAATGTTAGAATAATTCATTTTGAAAGCAACAGCTATTCCCAATCCAGTTATAGCTAGTGGAATTGCCTCTATAACAGTCTGTCTAAAACTTATTTTATTTCCAAGAGCCCCCCTTATCATTTCACCATATACTTCTATTGGGTTAAGTTTTAAAGCCAGTAAAAATACACTTGAAGCAGCCAAAGATAAAACTACAGCAATAATTGATGTAATTACCTGTTGCTTCTTACATATTTCTCCTCGCTTAACAAACCTCATTGACATATTCTTCACCTATATCCTTCCTACCCATCATCATTAATCCTATACTTTCTCTTGTTGTATTTTCTGCTTCAATAATTCCAGTTACTTCTCCAGAATACATAACCATAATCCTATCGCTTATTGCCATTAATACATCTAAATCTTCTCCAATAAATAAGATTGCACTTCCCTTCTGCTTTTCCCTTATAATAATGTCATATATTGCATAACAAGTGGTTATATCTAATCCCCTAACTGGATAAGCCATAACTATTAATTTAGGATTAGAATTTAATTCCCTGCCTAGTAATATTTTTTGTATATTTCCACCTGACATATATCTTATTGGATAGTCTATTCCTGGAGTTTTAACCTCAAATTCTTTTATTATATAGTTTGCTTCATTATAAGAAGACTTTCTATTTAAAAATACTCCCTTTTCCTTCTTGTAATTTTTAAGAAGTAAATTATCAGTTATTCCCATATCACCAATTAAGCCCATACCTAATCTATCTTCAGGGATATAACTTAACCTAATGTCTTCTTCGAAATATTTTGTTGAATCTATATTAGTTATATCTTTATTTTCAAAAAATATATTACCATCTTCTATAGGAATAATTCCTGCTATGGCCTCACATAATTCCTTCTGTCCACTTCCTGTAATTCCTGCTACTCCAAGAACTTCCCCTGCTCTAATACTAAAGGAAATTCCCTTGACTGCCTCTAATCCCTCACTGCCTTTTACTTTTAAATTTTTCACTCTTAATATTTCTTTTCCTAATTTTGATTTTACTGAATTAATTGAAAGATTAACTTTTCTGCCTACCATTAATTCTGTTAAAATCTGTGGATTAGCCTTATCTTTATTTATTGTTGCTACAGTTTCTCCCTTTCTTAAGATAGTAATTCTATCAGCAACCTTCATAACTTCATCTAACTTATGAGTTATAAAGATAATTGCACATCCATCTTCTTTCATTTTTTTCATAACAGAAAACAGTCTTTCTGTCTCTTGAGGTGTAAATACTGCTGTAGGCTCATCAAGTACTAATACCCTTGCTCCTCTATATACAACCTTTAATATTTCAAGATTTTCCTTTTCTCCAACTGACATATTACAAACTAATTTATTTAAATCCACATCAAAACCGTATTTATCAATTATTCCTCTAATTTCTTTTTCCTTTTCTTTAGTCTTTGAAAAAATTCCCTTACTATTTCCTAATAAAATATTTTGAAGAGCCGTCATTGATTCTACCAATTTAAAATGCTGATATACCATTCCTATGCCATGTTTTATTGAATCTCTAGGAGAATTAAAATTAACCCTTTTACCATCCACAAAAATAGAGCCATTATCAGGAGTATAAACTCCTGATAGAATACTCATTAATGTACTTTTTCCTGCACCATTTTCTCCTAGAAGGCAATGAATTTCTCCTGGTTTTACTTCAAAATTTACATTTTTATTGGCAACAACTTTTCCAAAAATCTTAGTAATATTTTTGATTTTAATTCCCTTAGTATTCATTTTTCCCCCTAATACTATTGTTCAATTACGCCTTCTACTCCTTCTATTAGATAATCAATTTGAAGCATTTCTTCATCTGTTAATACTTGTCCTTCTTTTACCCTAATTGATCCACTTTGATCCTTTATTGGTCCTGCAAATATGTTTAATTCTCCTGCTTCTATCTTAGCCTTAGCTTCATCGATTAAAGCTTTAGCGTCATTTGGTACATTTTCACTAAGTTCATCTAATTGTACAACGCCATCTTTTAATCCACCTAAATAATTTTCAGCCTTCCAAGTTCCCTCTTTTATTTGTCTAACAGCTTCTACATAATAAGCTCCCCAGTTCCAAACTGCTCCTGTCATATAAGCATTTGGCGCATATTCTTTCATGCTAAGATTATATCCAATTGAATGTATACCAGCTTCTTCTGCCGCTTGTTGTGTTGCTGCTGAATTTTGATGTTGAGCCAATATATCTACACCTTCATCTATTAATGCTTTTGCAGCTTCTTTTTCCTTAGCTGGATCATACCAAGTATTTGTCCAAGTAACTTTAACAACTGCATCAGGGTTTACAGATTTAACACCTAAAGCAAAGGCATCAACTGCTCTAATAACTTCTGAAATTGGAAAAGCTCCAACAAATCCAATTTTATTTGTTTTGGTCTTAAGGCCTGCTGCTATACCTGCTAAATATCTTGGCTCCTCCATTTTTCCAAAGTAATTAACAAAATTACTTCCATTTGATTTGTAACCTGAACAATGTAAAAACTTAACTTCTGGATAATCTTTTGCTGCTTCTTCTGTAGCATCCATAAATCCAAAACTTGTTGTGAATATTACATTAGCACCTTGCTGAATTAAATTATCAATAGCTGCCCTAACTTCTGCTTTATCTTCTTTCACATTTTCCTTATAAATAGTTTCAACTCCTAGTTCCTTTTCAACTGCTTGTCTACCTAAATCATGAGCATATACATATCCTTGATCAGTTATAGGTCCTACATAAACAAAACCTACTTTTAAATCTTCTGAATTAACTTCTGTTCCTGTTTCGCCCCCAGTTTGTTTTTCATTGCTTGCACCTGCACATCCTGTTAATAAAAGTGCTGCTGTTAGTAGTGATGACAATAATACTGTTAATTTTTTATTCATAGTGCCTCCCCCAGTTTTTTTATATAAATTTTTAGTAATTTTCTTTGCATAAATAATATAACACAAAACTTTAAAAAAGTCGAATATTATTTTTATTTTTTATTATTTCAATCGTAATAATACGAATATTATTCTTAAATGTTTTATTATTATAAAGTTTTAATTACTTCCAGCTTATATTGTAGTAGTCCATTAATAATTATGGTACTTATAAGTTAGATACTTACTAAAATAAAAAACTAGCTCAGATTTATCTAAATATAATTCCAATCTTGCATTTTTATAATTTTATTTACTAGAACCTAACTATTCCTTTATAGAATAATATTAAAAATTTAGCCAAAAATAAATTTAAGGATAAAAGATAAGGGGTTCTCTAATATGCACTACATTATTTTTGATTTAGAATTTAATCAAGATTTTTCTAATTTAAAATACTCAAATTCAGAAGAAAAAAAATCTAAATATCCCTTTGAAATTATACAAATTGGTGCAGTAAAATTGGATGCTGATTTTAACAATAAAGGAAGCTTCAATAGTTATGTTAAGCCAACAATTTATTCAAAAATAAGCCCCTTTATAGAAGAATTAACAGGTATTAATACCGAGCAAGTTATTTCAGAAAAAACTTTCCCAGAAGTTTTTAATAACTTTATAAATTTCATAAATGATAAAGATGCAATATTTTGTATCTGGGGTATGTCTGATATTCAAGAGTTATTTAAAAATGTTTTTTATCATAAATTAGATTATAACCTTTTACCTAGAAAATACATAAATATTCAGCCCTATGTTTCCAAACATTTTGGACTTTCAATCCAAAAACTTTTTAATCTTCAAAATGCCGTTGAAGAACTAAGTCTTCCAATAACCTTTGAGTTTCATAATGCCCTTTATGATGCTCATTATACAGCTGAAGTATTTAAAAAAATATATAATCCTTCAATTAAACCACAAATATATGATCCTTATCTGGTAAAAGCTAAGACAAGAAAGCCTAAGGTTCAGGTAGACTATTACAAGCTAATTCAACAATTTGAAAAAATGTACTGCCGCGAAATGACTAAAGAAGAAAAAGATATTATAAAGTTAGCTTATAATATGGGAAGAACTCAACAATTTATAAAAATTGCAAAAGAGAAAAAGAAGAAATAAGATAAAAGAAAAATAATTCAAAATTAAAATTGACAATTGATAAATATTATCAATTGTCAATTATTGTTTAAAAACACATTTAAATACTCTCTCTATAAATCAAAATTAATAAGTTAAATTAACTCACAAGTTTATAATATACCCTGGCAGTAAGAGAATATACAATTCCATAAAATACTGCAAAGACTAAAATTGTTCCAACAGTACATAAGGCGAATAATGTAACATTAGTTAAATTTAAAACTGCAAGTAATTTTGTTATAACTTTAAATGCAAAAGCAATATGAATAATTGCCATTAATAAAGGTAGGAAAAATACCATAAGAACCTGGCTTTTAATTGACTTTTTAACTTCCTCCTTACTTAATCCAACCTTCTGCATTATTTCAAAACGCTGCTTATCATCATAGCCCTCTGAGACCTGCTTATAATACATAATAAGTACAGTGGCCATAATGAATAAGAAACCTAAAAATAAACCAAGGAAGAATAGACCTCCATATAAGGCAAAAAATGATTCTCTAGATTCTTCTGCTCCCTCTGCATATCCTGAAAGAGAAGCTTCTGATATTTTATCTGCTAAAGAATAAGTTAAGGCAATTTCATCTTTAGCTTCACCTTCTACATCAAAGGCATAATAATAAGATAAATTTTCGAATTTTTCTCCATATATATCTACATTAAAAAGTAACTTTTCAATAGTTTCTACGTCTTTTACGACTATATAATAACTTTTGGCCGCTATTGCTGATAAAATACCTTCTGAATTAAAATCCTTTAATTGCTCTTTTACTTTAAATTCATTACCTAAAATATTTACGGTATCTTCTTTTATTTCTCCTCTAAAAGCATATAAAAGTACCTCATTATCTTCTAAATTTATAGACTTATTCTCCTGACTATTATAAGATTCTAAGGGCATTATGTTTAGCAAACTTATATCAGAATAATTTCCTATATCTCTATTGGCCAAAGAAAAACTATTATTTTTTTGAAACATAGTAACTTCTATAGATCTATATTTAATTATATCCTTAATAGAAATATTATGTTTTTCTGCTTCTTTTATTATGATATTATCTAATTTTTCTTCCATCTCATCAGATACATTATCTACCCTTACAGCAATATCACGAGGATACCTATTTCTAAGAACATCTTCCATTCCAATATATAAGGATACTGTAGTAGAAAGCATAACAAGAACACAGGTTGAAAGAATACATATATTAGATAAACCTACTGCATTTTGTTTCATACGATAAATCATACCTGATACATTTATAAAATTATTAGTTTTATAATAAAATTTCTTGTTTTTTCTTAGGATTTTCAGTAAAGCAATACTACCAGCAGTAAATAAGCTATAAGTTCCTACAATAACAAGTATAACTGCTACAAAGAATAAGTATATTGCTGTAAGAGGTGATTCTGTAGTAAGGGCAATATAATATCCTGCTGAAAGAGAAATTACACCTATAATTGTCATAATCCATTTTGTCTTAGGTTCTTTTTCTCCAACCTGTCCTCCCCTTAATAGCTCAACAGGTTTAGATAAATGAATTTGCCCTAAATTATTTAGAAGAGTTAAAATAAATATTGCTCCAAATAGTATTACTGTAATGGCTATTGATTCTTTAGAAATAAAGAAACCTAATGGCACCTCAAAAGTTAGAATCTTTAAAAGCACTAAGAACATTAATTTGCTTATTAATATTCCACTTAATAATCCAATTACTATAGTTGAAATCCCTACAAAAAATGTTTCCCAAATCATTACTCTAGCAATATGTCTTTTCTCCATGCCTAATATATTATATAATCCAATTTCATTCTTACGGCGTTTTATTAAAAAACTATTAGTGTAAAAAAGAAAAATTATAGAAAATAGACCAATTACATAATTCCCAAGGCCTAATATAATTTTTAATGAATCTCCTCCAGACATATTATTTAATCCATCATTTATAGATATAAAATGCATTGTATAAAACATCATAATTGTACTAATGGCTGCAACCATATATGGAAAATAAGTCTTTCCATTCTTTTTTATATTTATTAAAGCCAGTTTTGCATAAAAAATCTTACTCATTTCTAGCACCACCTGTTGCAATTATAGTTAAAGTGTCAGAAATTTTTTGATACATTTCCTCATCAGACATAGAAACCTTATAAAGTTGGTGAAATACCTCACCATCTTTAATAAAAAGTACACGTTTTGCATGGCTTGCTGCCTTTGTGCTATGAGTAACCATGATTATTGTTTGCCCTTCATTATTTATTTCTTTAAATAAGCGAAGTAAGTCATCACTTGAACGAGAGTCTAAAGCTCCAGTAGGTTCGTCTGCAAGAATAAGCTTTGGATTTGTAATTAATGCCCTAGCAACTGCAGCTCTTTGCTTTTGTCCTCCTGAAACCTCATAAGGAAACTTATGAAGAATATCTGAAATTCCAAGTTTTTTGGCTATAGGCTTTAATCTTTTGCTCATTTCCTCATAGGATTTTCCTGATAGAACAAGGGGAAGAAAAATATTATCTTGTAATGAAAATGTATCTAATAAATTAAAATCCTGAAATACAAATCCTAAATTATCACGACGAAACTTTGATATCTCTCTTTCTTTAATTGAACTTAAACTTTTACCTTCAAGAATTACATCTCCACTAGTAGGTTTATCTAGAGCAGCAAGGATATTTAATAATGTAGTTTTGCCCGAACCAGATTCACCCATAACAGCAACATATTCACCCTCTTCTACAGAAAAGGAAACATCTGATAAAGCTTGAACCTGATTTCCTCCAAATCGTGTAGTATATATCTTTTTTAAATTTTTTACTTCTAGCATAATAATAAACAACCTCCATTTCTTATCATGTTCAAATTATAGCAATAAAGGGAAATGCCCAGCCATAAGTTTAGCTTACATTTCCCCTCCTAAGCTTACATTTTTGTAAGGTCTATTCTATCTTAATATTAATGATTGAAAAATCAATTTTTACCTTAGTCCCCTTATCAAGCTCTGATTCTATTTTTATATCATGTGATAGCTTATTTAAAATCTTTTTACAAAGATATAGTCCTATTCCTGTTGATTTTTTATCAGAACGCCCATTATATCCTGTATATCCCCTTTCAAAAACCCTTGGAAGATCCTCAGGCCTTATACCAATTCCAGTATCTTCAATTACTAACGTTTTTTCAGCCTTCTTATCCATATAAATTGAAATACTTCCCTCTTTTGTATATTTAAGACCATTTGATAGGATCTGCTCTATTACAAATAAAAGCCATTTTTCATCCGTTAATACTCTGTAATTTAAATCAGTAAAATTTAGCTTAATTTTCTTTCTAATAAATATCTTTGCATATTTTCTTACCGCTTCTTTCACAATATCGTCAAGATTATATTCTCTTAACATTAAATCTGATGACATACTTTCAAGCCTTAAATATTGTAAAACAAATTCAACATATTGTTCTATTTTAAATAATTCCATTGATAGTTCAGAATTCTTTTCATTATCTTCTGATTGTAATAAAAGCCTCATAGCTGAAATAGGGGTTTTAATTTGATGGGCCCATAAAGTGTAATAATCTATTAAGTCACTCCTAGCCATATCTGCCTCTGAAGCAATTCTAATCTTCTCTTTATAAAGAATTTCAATTAACTCATTATAATCTTCTTCAATTAGGTTTTTTTCTTCCGGTAAATCATCTATATTTAAAATGATATTCTTTTTTAAATTATTAAGTGATTTATGCTTAACATAAAAATTAAAAAAATCTACTCCAATGTATATACTTCCAACAAAAGCACATAATAAAATACCATATAATAAGGGTTCTATATAAAGATTATAGAGCAAGAACATCATGATAAATATAAAAGAAAATATAATAAATAATACTATTTCCTTACTTCTAAACTTTAAATATAATGTCATTAGTTTTAATTTACTATTTTCCTCCATACTATTCCACCATATATCCTATTCCCTTTTTAGTTATTATAAAATTACTTAAGCCTATATCCTGAAGCTTTTTACGAAGACGAGTTACATTAACAGTAAGAGTATTATCATCTACATAACTATCTGTTTCCCAAAGTTTTATCATTATATCTTCCCTTGATACAGATTTTCCCTTATTCTCTATAAGCACTTGTAGTATTTTATTTTCATTCTTTGTTAACTTTATCTTTTCATTATTGTAAAGCAAGGTTGCATCACTAATATTAACTATTACTCCCCTATGCTCTAATAAATTTGTTTGTCCTACAAAATCATAAGTACGTCTTAATAAAGCTTTTACTTTTGCAGTAAGAACATTAAGATCAAAAGGTTTTGTAATAAAATCATCTCCTCCCATATTCATTGCCATTACAATATTCATATTATCTGATGCAGATGATATAAATATAATAGGAACCTTAGAAAGTTTTCTAATCTCACTACACCAATGAAATCCATTGAAAAATGGAAGGGAAATATCTAAAAGAACAAGTTGTGGATCATAAGATATAAAATCAGAAATTACATTTTTAAAGTCAGTAACACATTCTACTTCATACCCCCAGGATTTTATGTGCTTTTTTATCGATTTTGCTATTACTAAATCATCTTCTATAATAAGTATTCTATACATTTATAATCCTCCTTATATATCAAGGAAAATAATAGGTCAGTTCTCTTAATTTTTCTAAGAAAACATGACCATCAAAAAACTTTTAATTTTTAATTTTTTTATTTTCTAGCGTTTCTATAATTTCATATAATAAATTTATTTGATCTTCATTTACTAGGAATTTAACTCCAAATTCATATGAATTTTCTCCTACTTCATCCCTCCAGATAGGAATTCCTTTTATTTTTACTTCCTGTCCAAATATTTTTATTTTAAACTTTAATATTACATCTATATTTATAGGAATTCTTATATTTGAAATAAAACATAATCCGCCTTTACTTATATTTTTTATAAGAATTTTTGTATAACCTAAAACCATTTTATTTCCATTAATAGACAGTATTGTCATTTGACCTTCTAACAACTCATCAAATTTAATTCTACAGAAACGTCTTCTTTCTTTAATTTCATAATATTTATAATTAATTAACTTAAACTCTTTACTACTTAATATTTTTTCAAATTCTTCAACTGGTACAGGCTTACTAAAAAAATATCCTTGCCCTAAATAACAGCCTAATTTTCTTAAATAATCCAATTGTTCTTTTGTTTCAATTCCTTCTGCAACAGTTTTAATTCCAAGTTCTTTAGAAATTTCAATTACATGCCTGGTAACTATATCATTAGCTTTATTTACAAGAGCATTCTTTATAAAGGCTCTATCTATTTTTACAATATCTATATTAAATAAACTTAAATATTGAAGGGATGAGTATCCTGTTCCAAAATCATCAAGGGCTACTTCTATTCCTAATGCCTGAAGCTGCTTAATATTATTCATTACAGTTTCTTTATTTTTTATTAGTATTCCCTCAGTAATTTCTATTATTAAAAAATCAGGAGACAGCTTATATTCTTCTAATATATTTCTAATATTTTCTATAAAATTACTTTCTAAAAAACTTAGACTAGAATAATTAATTGACAGCTTAATTTTAGGAAGACCTCTATCAAGCCAGCTTTTATAAGTTTTGCATATTTCCCTCAGCATCCAATTTGTCATATTAATAATAAAGCCTGTTTCTTCTGCAATTGATACAAACTCATCAGGTGATATTAATCCCCAAGTTGGATGTTTCCATCGAATTAATGCTTCTGCTCCAATTATTTTATTAGTATTTATATCAACTTCTGCTTGATAATAAACTCTAAATTCATTTTTTTCAATGGCTTTAGTTAAATCATTTCTAATCATAAATTGCTTATAATTTTGTATATTCATTTTATTGCTATAAAACTCATAGCTATTCATTGCCTTAGATTTAGCTCTTAGCAAAGCATTATCCACTTGAATTTTAATTAATTCTAAGTCTTCACCATCATCAGGAAATACTGATATTCCAATACTTACTGTTATATTTAATTCATAATTATCTACCTTAAAAGGAGTAAGAAATAATTCAGTTATTCCTTTTACCTTATTTTCATATTCCTCAATACTATTTAGGACAGTTACAACAATAATAAATTTATCTCCATTACTGCGATAAATAAAATCCTTTTCTTCCAAGAATGATTTTAGCTTTTCAGCAACTTTAATAATAACTTTATCACCAATATCATAACCTAAAGCATCATTTATATATTTAAATCTATCTATATCAAGCATCATTAAAGCAAAAGAACTGTTATTTTTTTTAGCTTCTTCATATATATTCTTTATTTGCTTTATATAACAATACATATTTGGAAGTTTTGTTAAATTATCATGATTTGCAATATATTCAATTTCCTTATATATTGCTTTTTCTTTTGTAATATCCCTCCAATTTATTACTATTCCTTCAACAGAGGGTTCTTTTATATGATTATCCAATTCAATTTCTATACACATTTTTTGACTAGACTTTGATTTAACAATTAATTCTCCTTGCATATGAATATCTGGATTTTTTAATACAGCCTCAAGCATTTTCTTTAATTTTATCTTTTCATCTCCCTCAAGATAATCAAATACATTTTTATTTAATACTTCTTCTACTTTATAGCCAGAAATTCTTTCAACTGCAGAGCTAGAATATAGAATAGTTCCTTCAGGAGATATAATGCCTAAACAATCATTAGAATTTTGAATTAAGAATTCAAACCTTCTTTTTTGACTTTCAATTATTCTTTTTTCCTCTTCTATCTTCCTTGACATTTCTTTTATTTCTGTAATATCTTGTATGGTTCCACATATTGAAACTATTTTACCATTATCATCAAAAGCTGCTTCTGTAAGACAATATATATCTCTTATCTTCCCATCTGTTCTTATAATACGATATTCACCTACGGTATACCTTTCTTTAGGAGGATTTATTAAATAATTATTTATCTTATATAAGTCTTCTGGATGAACAAATTTAAAAATCTCCTCATAATTTACCTCATTGCTATGTTCTTTAATTCCATAAATTTTAAACATTCCTTCAGACCAATATTGTATTCCTTTATTTAAATCAAGCTCCCAGCTACCTATTTGGGATATATGTTGAGCCTGAATTAAATTTCTATTCTTTTTTTCTAAATCTATTTTTAACAATTCATTTTCTGTTATATCTTGAATTATTCCTATAATTCCAACCACCTTATTATCCCTATCTAATTGTGGTTCTCCTTTAACTAATATATATTTAAATACTCCATCTTTTGGATTTATTCTAATTTTAACTTTAAATTTTTGGCCTTTCACACATTGTTCTTTTGCCTTTTCCAAAATTCTTCTATCTTCTTCTAGAACTATTTTATAATAGCTTTCTAAATCTGTTTTTATATTTAAAGGATCAATATTGCAAATCTTATAAGCTTCTTCTGATATAAAAACTTCATCTTTTATTGCATCATATTTAAATCTACCTATTCCTGCTATGTCTTGAGAGTATTTTAAGTCTTTTCCTGTTTCTCTTAAATTGTCTTCAAGAATTTTTTTCTTTGTAATATCTTCTATCGTTCCTATTATCCTAATTGGATTTCTATCCTCATTAAATAATACTCTTGCTTTTTTATTTATATATTTTTTTCTTCCTCTTGCTGTGATAACACAAACTTCTATGTTATATTCTTTCCCCTTAAGAGCCTCTTCATATGTTTTAATAACTAATTCCCTATCCTGAGGATCAAAAAAATCAAGAAATCTATTCAACTTTCCATCTATGTACTCTGCTGTAGTTTCAAATATCCTATATATTTCTTCCGTACATAATATTTCATTTTTTTGAATATCATATGTCCAACTACCTACAGAAAGAAGCTCCTGCATATGTATGAGATTTTCTTCTAGCATATCCAATCTCTTTTCCAATTCCTCTTTTCCAAAAATATTTCTTCTTTGATTTTTATCTTTTGCTAGAATATTTCTGAATATCGTAGTTATAAGCCACCCCTCCTATCCTCCTAATTTAATAATATTATATATCAAATATATATTATCCACAATTACCAAAAACAAATCATAATTACAAAATAAAACATTTTTCTCAAAAAATAATAGATAGATTTTTCAAAAATCTATCTATCTTATAAGTATTTTTTTTAATTTTTCTAATAAAATTTAAAATTATTCATACAATCCATAAACTTCATTTATATTTTGAACAAAAACAATTCCATTTCCCGGCTTCTCTATATCAAGTTCTTCTTTTATGGATGAAATTATATCTCCAGTTTTATCTCTTTTAGATATTATTAATACTATTTCTTTTTCTGGTTCAATTTCCATGGCAAAAACTTTACTTGTTTCATGAATTCCAGATCCCCTTGCATTTATTATTGTACCACCTTTAGCACCAGCTTTAGTTGCTGCATCAATAACTTCTTCCGCCTTTCCTTTTTCAACAATTACAGTTATAGCATTATACATAGTGTTTTCTTCCCCTCTCTCATCTTTCATTTTATCACATTTACAACTTCTTGTTCCAACAAGGCCGCATATAGATGTTGTAAAAGCTATTCCATGATTAGGTTTTTTGAATTTAAACTCCTCACTTAGTTTCCTTAAAGCCGTTCTCACTGTTTCTTTATCTGATACCATAAGCACAATTTCTTTTCTTACATCTGATAAGCATAAATAATCTAAAATTTTACTATTTACCGTACCCTTACCTAAGAAAATAGTTCCTCCAGAAATATTATGCTGCTTAGCCTTTTTTAACACTTTACTTCCTAATCCTAAATTTACAATTACACAAATAAGCTCAGGCTGATTAAGTTCAAAATTAGCCAACATTGTTTTCTACCCCTCCTTTTATAGATTTCACTTTAAAAATAAAACCAAGTATTTGTAATGCAATTATAGGGGTCATTGCCACCATTGAAATCATTCCAAAACCGTCAATTAATACATCTGCACATTCAATAGCATCTGCTGCTCCTTGAGCAAAAGCTAATATAAAAGTTGCTGTCATTGGACCTGATGCAACACCACCTGAATCAAAAGCCATACCAACAAATAATTTTGGAACATAATAACTCATTAAAATAGATATTATATATCCAGGTAATAAATAATGCCATAACTGAATTTGAGGAATCATTATCCTTAGCATTGATAAGGCTACTGCAAAACCTACTCCTATCGATAGAGCAAATAAAACAATTTTTCTTTTAACATATCCACTTGTAACATCTTCTATTTGATGTGTCAATACATATACAGCTGGTTCTGCAAGTATTGTAACAAATCCTAATGCAAATCCAGTAACAACTAAGTATGTTTTATTTTCTAAAGATGCCACTTTATATCCTAATACCGTTCCAAGCTCCATGAAACCTGCATTTACTCCAACTAAAAATATAACCAATCCTATAAATGTAAAGAATATTCCAAATAAAATTTTTCTAACAGATTTTTTTGACAACTTAAACTTAATTTTTTGGAATATAAGAAAAATAATCAATATTGGTAATAAAGCTAACATTATCTCAAAAGATATCTTAGGAATCTCTTTAATGAAAGGCTCAATTATTGATGCAGATACTTCTGTATCTATTTCAAGAGTTGCTGTAATTCTATCTATTTTAGATAAAATACTCATTATCATAACTGCTATTATTGCACCTGATGATGCTATAGCAACCAAACCAAAACTATCCTTTTCAGAGGATTTACTATCTTTTTTAAGATGGGATACTCCTAAAGAAAGAGCCAGCATAAAAGGAACAGTCAAAGCACCAGTAGTAGCACCAGAAGCGTCAAAGGATATTGCTAAAAATTCTGGTGATGTAAATATTGAAAGTAACAAAATAATACCATATATAATAGTTAACAATTTATATAAAGGAATATTATATAATATTCTTCCTAAACCTAAAGCAAGCATGACAGCTATTCCTATGGAAACAATTATTACTATAAGCCATTTTGACACCATTCCTGAAGTTACAAAGGAAACTTGTGCGCCTAAAATTTGCAAGTCAGGCTCTGCCACCGAAATAAAGAACCCAAGTACTAAGCCTGCGATTATTACAATGGAAACTTTATTAGTTTTAGTTAATGTGCTCCCCATAACATTACCTATAGGGGTTATTCCAATATCTACACCAGCTAAAAATATTGACAAACCAATAATAACAAATACTGCTCCAATTAAAAACCTTAATAATAAGGGTTTTTCTACTGGTGTAATTGTAAAGTTTAATATTAATACTATTAAAGTTATTGGCAATACTGATAATAATACTTCTTTTAATTTTTCTGTTACTAAATTCAAATATATATCATCTCCTTTACTATATTTTAGTTTGTTCAGCTTTAGTATTATTTATAAATCCTTAACCATTTATTTAATTATACTATATTTATCTCTAAAAAATTTTAAAGAAATAAATTTATTCTAATTCTTTACAGAATATTAACAAAAATATTACCCTTTTCCCCCTATAAAATAAAAATTATAATTTTTATAACAAAATACAAAAAGACTATCAACTGTAATATTTTTAAAATGTACCCCTTGTCAAGGACAGTTTAAAAAAAGACTATGAAACAGCTTCAAGAAGATGACTTCTGTATCG